>Ga0111161_1048_pt1 | contig 17486 bp, 15 predicted proteins | sample DeeMarSeWOR28_12_FD_80264 | JGI IMG/M metagenome (GOLD analysis project Ga0111161, IMG submission 80264) | Nitrospira bacterium SG8_3
GAAGGCCTGATTGATAACGAACCCATTGCAAGGTATCACTACGGTGCCCTGATTCCAAATGTTGTCAAGGAGAGAAAAAATGATGCTCGGATGGCAGCAGAGCTTGAGCCACCCCTTACCCTGGGTAATGTGCCGGAAAAAATGACCGATCCCGTGGGGGCAAAGGTCTTTGGTATCATTGATGAGGTATTGCATCCCAAAGGGGAGAAAGAAGTAGAAGAAAGGCTGGAAGGTTTCCCTGGCGCACCCGGCATCGTGGAAGGTCCAGCCAAGGTGGTCATGGATTATCAGGATTTCCAGAAGGTAGAAGCGGGAGAGATTCTCGTATGTCCTTACACCGGAACCGCCTGGACACCGCTTTTCGTCAAGATAGCCGGTGTGGTCACCGACACCGGGGGCATGCTGACGCACGCTGCCATTGCCGCAAGAGAATATAACATCCCTGCTGTTGTGGGTACGTGGAACGCCACCAACTCCATAAATGATGGAGATATAATTAAGATTGATGGAAATACGGGGATCGTTGAAGTCCTGGAGAGGGCAAAATAGGTGGAGAGGGTTTGATAACTGGCAATCCAAGTAAAAGAGATGGAAAGATTTCCTTAGAAAGGAAATATCCAGGAGGACACATCTCATGGAAGGATTACTTAAAGAGATAGAAATCAGACGGGCGAAAAGGGCTCTGAGTGAGGAGAAAATACCCCAAGAGGTGGTAAAACGCATCATGACGGCAGCGACCTATGCTCCTTCCTGCTTCAATAATCAACCCTGGCGATTTTTGGTGGTGACAGAAGACGATAAGCTGGAAGATATGCGTGCGGCACTGTCAGGGGGAAACTACTGGGCAAAAAAGGCCCCTGTGATCGTTGCGGTAATAACCAAACCAGATCTGGACGCTGAGTTGAGCGACCGCAGGGCGTATGCTGTGCTGGGGTGCGGTCTGGCCATGGAGAACCTCATGCTTCAGGCCTTCAAAGAGGGGGCTATTGGCCATGCAATGGCTGGTTTTGACCCGTTCGTGGTAAAAGAGAAGTTCTCGATCCCCGAAGAATTTATCGTCATCGCACTCATTGCCATCGGTTATCCTGGTGAGGAATCCCATTTGAGTGAGAAACACATAGAAATGGAGCAAAGCCCGCGAGACCGAAAGCCGGAATCGGAAGTCATTAGCTATAACGCTTGGGGATTTTAGTTCGATTATATGGCCAAGATTGAGGCCAGAAGAGGTCGTCATGCCAGTTTATGAGTTTGAAGGAAAAAGGCCTTCGATCCATTCGAAGGCCTTTGTTCATCCTGATGCCATCATCATCGGGGATGTGGTAATAGAGGCCGATTGCTATGTGGGGGCAGGGGCTGTCCTTCGTGGGCAGGAAAATTGCGTCATTCATGCATTCCCCGACAAGTCCGCAATCGTCCATCCGAATTCACACATCGGGCACGGCGCCATTCTCCATGGCTGCGAGATCTGTTCAAATGTCCTTGTGGGGATGAGAGCCATTATCGCCGATGGCGTCAAGATAAACTCCCATAGCTTTGTCGGTGCAGGGAGTTTCGTTGCCTTTGACCAGGAAATCCCACCCAATAGTCTCGTCGTGGGTTCTCCGGCCAAAGTCATCCAGAAGGTCAGCCCGGAACACCTGGAGCGGATCAAGAATGGATTAGACATTTACCAGGATCTCACAAGAAGGCATCTGAAATCGTTTAGAGAGATCCCCGTTGAAGAGGTGAAAGAAGAGGGCAGCAGGGGATGATGTTTTGATTTTAGAAGTCAAATGGTGTGGATTAGATTATGGCGAGACTATTATGAACGCAGAGAATCTGAGGAATGAGGTTGTCTTTGGTGACCTATATAAGGCCTTGGGCAAGCCCGAACTCATTGCGGATAAATTAAGGATGTACCGGATTCTCAAGGAGAAATATGGAACGTATCCCCATATTCATGAGGGCCATAAAGATGAGTTGTTTGAGTTTGTATTAGATAATGAGCCGGCCGCCATTGCGCTTTTTAAACAGAAGGAACAGGAATTCCTGGACATGGGGGAGGGGGTGGAAGACGCTTTGGTCTATCTCCGCTCTGAAGGTATCGAGGTTTATATGGTTTCTGAAATGAAACAAAGCCCAGATCCATTGGGCAGAGATCACATAACTCGATTTCTAAAAAAGCACGGAATCCTCAAGCATTTCCATGGCCTCATAACCCCGCTGGGAAAAATCGATTTCAGAACCTATGCTGTAGACTTGAGGTACAAGGGGTCTACGAAGGAAGAAGGAAGTATTTATGATATGATAGCTCAAGAACTGAAGGAACGCGGTATTGAAACCCATGAAGCCGTCATGGTGGGGGATAGACTGAACACCGATATCAATCCTGCCCACGCGCGAGGTTTCAAGACCATCCAATACACAGGATTTTTGGACGAGGGAATAACAAAAGCTGACGCCGTAATAAACTCCTTTGAAGAGCTTAAGAGGATCGTGCGGAGAAAGCCATAAAACGAGGGACCTCCCCTATTTTTTTGATACAATCAACCGATTAGAAGGAGAAAAAAATGAGTCTGGAGCTAGGTTTCTTTGTGCCTCCGGTTCCGCCGGAGCTGTATATCAAGATGGCATTGCGGGCTGAAGAGGTGGGGTACGACTTCCTTACTTGCGATGACCATATGATCTATCCCTTTGGGACGCCCTATGGCGAGGGCGAGCAAGACTACGGCATTCATGAGGCTTGGACAGCCATGACTTATTTAGCCGGGGCTACCCGTAAGATCAGTGTAAGCCATATGGTGCTGATCCCCACTTTCAGAGGTCCCGGCCTGCTGGCAAAGATGGGAGCCACACTTGACCTATTTTCAGGAGGCAGGATGGATCTCACCGTTGGCGCCGGTTGGTTTGAGCGCGAATTCAAGGCATTTGACCTCCCTTGGGAAAATCATAAAGGTCGCCTGGAGAGAGAGAGGGAGGCCGTGCAGATCATTAGGTCCCTGTGGAGTGAACCCCGCGTGAGCTTTGAAGGCAAATATTACAGGCTGGAAAATGCTGAGGTAACTCCCAAACCTCTGCAAAAACCGACGCCGCCCATCTGGATTGGGGGCGACTCCAAGCCCTCCATGGAGCTGGCAGCCGAGCTGGGAGACGGATGGCTGGTACATGGCCATCAACCCCATGAAATAGAGAGGATGTTCCAGAGTATCAGGCCCATGCTAGGGAACAAGGCGGAGGGTTTCGGAATGGGCTCTGCTGCATTTGTCATCATGGGTTCTGACCCGGATGCAGCCACCCGCAAAATGAAGGAAATGATCTCCCCGGATGTTTGGGAACGCTTCCAGATGGCCGGCATAAAGTTTGAGCTCAACAACCGAGTTTCCGGTAACCCTCAACAGTGTTTGGACAAGATCAAGGAGTATGAGAAGGTGGGTTTGACCCGGTTCATATTGATTTTCCTAGACCCTGAGGATGCAGAGTGGTTCGCCCAGGAGGTTCTGCCCGAGTTGCGCTGAGGCCACCCGAAATAGGGTCTGTGAAATCTTCAGATTTGCCCTTCCCACATAACTATCAGATTTAGATTAGTTTATATCTCAGACGGGAGAAAAAGGGAATGTCAATATTTCATGGACGTCCCTCATTTGCTATTTATCGTACCAGCCGAAGTCGTTGATCGCCTTCTTCATCATATAAAAGTTGTAGGGAGGTGCATGGATCGGAACGTCACATCCTGCCATCAGCATATAACCCCTGGGAGCAGAGTGTTTTGCCTCGAGAATGGCCTCTTTGCACAACGCAAAGACCTCTTGTGGGGTCCCCGTCTGGAGGATCTGGGGCTCAATATTGCCTGCAATGACACAGTTTTCACCCAAGAACTTAATGGCAGTGGTCAAGTCCACCTCTGGGCTAATGCTGGCTATACCCGGATTTCCCATGGGAATCTGGGAGAGGAGGGGAAGATTTAGATTTTGATCTCCACAAAAGTGGGTGTAGAAATGCTTCACACCCATAGCCAAGACTTTCTCGTGGACCTCGTTGAGGTAAGGGAAAGCAAACTCTTCAACCTGCTTAGGCGATAGTAAATTATTGGCCTCCATATGCGTTCCATCCGCAGCTACAAGGCGTTCGGTACCGAAGCAGTCGATCCAATATTGCACGACCTGTAAGATAAAGTCTGTGGCTAGTCGGGCCAGCCTATGGACAAGTTCCGGTTCCCTGATGACCCACCGACAAAACAGATCAACGCCGCAGATGTTTGATGCTCGGGAGACTGGGCTGCCGCAAGGGACGGTTATGGGAAGTCCATACCTCTCTTGGAGCTTGGAAAATTGCATGTAAAGGGGTATAGCCCCGGCTGTTTTAACGTCTGGTACTTCCAATCGTTCCACATCCTGCTCTGAATTCACAGCAAATCGGATGACCTTTGGGGCCATATCATACTCTCCACGTGGAAAATCAATTTCAGCCCCAAATTCCCATGCGCCAAAGTTTGCATATCTGTATTGAGGAAATCCATCGTAACCGTACTGCTCCTGGGTCCATACCTGAGACCAGAAACACTTTTCCGGTTCGTTATAGAACTCAAAGAGGGAGTAACCCACGTTTTGGGCGCAAAACCCTAGGGCGAAAGGGAAAAAGGGGATCCGATCTATAGGGTTGCCAGCCATGAGGGCATCCAATCGTTCCATTGGAGTCATTCGATCTGGCTTGGGATTATCTAACATTCTGCCTCCACGAGGAGATATTGGGGGTGTGTCACAACACCTCCTCGCAGTATTCATAAAGCGGCGAGAAAAATCAATCTCGTTTCCACTTGACAAGCTCCACGCGGAATGCTAGCTGTGATGCCAGGGATGAGAACATAGTTCACTTATATGAACCAAGGGGGGTTATGGTCAAGTCCGCCGACAGAGTCATGCAGATTCTGGAGGCCATTGGGTCCAGTGAAGAGGGGAAGACCCATGGCGAACTCGCTTCCAGCCTCAATATCCCGAAAAGCAGCCTATCCTTACTCTTGGCCAATCTTGTTGGTCGTGAATATCTTTCTTTAAATGGAACAGACAAGCGATACGCCCTGGGCCCACAAGTGCTGGTGCTCGCCGGTCGCTATCTCTCAAGCCTCGATATTGTCCGATTGGGCCAACCCGTTCTTACAAAAGTGACCAGAGTGATTGATGAATCCGCGGAGATCGCCATCAAAAGGGAAAATGAGATGATGATCGTTGCCAAGGTGGATTGCTCTCGCCCTCTTGCCAGAATGATACAGATGGGTGAACGTGCCCCCATTTATGCCACGGCGGGCGGGAAGGCCATTCTCGCGCACCTCTCAGATGAAGAAATTGACCAATATCTTTCTTCGGTCGCGTTGACGCCCATTACCAAAGCCACGATCACAGACCCGGAGGTGCTCCGGCGTGAACTCAACGCTATCCGGTCGGGTGCCCTTGCGCGCTCCCATGAAGAACTCCACGAAGGGATTACGGCAGTGGCTTCCCCAGTATTTGACCTATATGGAAAAGTGGTTGCATCCATCGTTCTTCCTGTCCTGACCATTCGCTTTACGCCTGACAAGGAAAAGAAAGCAGAAGAAATATTACGTATTGCGTCCATTGAACTCTCCCATCAACTCGGTTTCGATACAGGGTCCGATGCGGGATATTTGAAAAATCAAGGGCCCACTAAGGAGATAGGTTAGGAGCAAATTTTACTCTGATCCATTTCAACATAATGAGGACATGAAGGGAGGGAGCACAATAGACCCAAATCTGAGAAAAGATGTGTCCGAGTTTGGATAGGTTAACTGTGCAGCGAAATAAGGGTCAAGGTTTTCAGGAAAAATGAACAAATTCTAGGAGGGGAAAAATGAAGAACAAAAAGAAAAAAGGCATGACTCGTCGGGATTTCATAAAGAAGGTGGGATATACAGCGGGGGCCATCGGCGTCTCTGCCACTTTTCCGAAGATCCTCAAGCCAGCGCGGGCAGCAGCAAAAGACCACATACTGGTCGGCCGCCCTTTGCCTGTGACCGGTCCGGTGGCCGCGTTCGCTCAATCCTCGCCATGGCTGGACAACAGGGCCATAGACCAGATCAATAAGGACGGAGGCATATACATCAAAGAATATAAAAAGAAGTTGCCCCTTAAGGTGAAGATTTTGGACACGGAAAGCAACCCAACCAAGGCCGGGGAACTGGCTTCCAGACTCATTCTCAAAGACAAGATTGACATCATGTATGTCTCTGCCACACCCGCTACAGTGACCCCAGTCTCGGGTGTCTGCGAAAGGTTCAAGATGCCGTCAGTGAGCACCATGATGCCTGTTGAGATGTTTTTGCATGGGGGGACCTATGAGTGGTGTTTCAACGCCTCCATGAGTGTGCGAGATTTTATGGCATCCTTCATACAGGCCTGGGATCAAGTGGAGACCAACAAAGTGGTGGGTCTCTGCGCCCAGAATGATGCCGATGGCATGGCCTGGGCCAAAGGCGCCAGCGGCGCGCTTGGACCCAGAGGCTATACCCTGGTCGACCTGGGTCGGTTTCCCCCAGGGACCAATGACTACACGACCCAAATCAATGGGTGGAAAAAAGGGAATGTGGAAATTCTTTTTGCCAATATGGCGCCACCGGATTTCACGACCATGTGGAGGCAGTGCCACCGCATGGGGTTTATCCCAAAAGTCTGTACCGCCGGCAGAGCAGGCCTCTTTTCTGTCGCCATGGAGGCCATTGGCGGCGATCTGGGAATAGGCGTCACATCAGAGGCCGTGTGGCTTCCTGCCTTTCCCTTTAAGTCGTCTCTGAGTGGTGAAACGGCAAAGCAATTCAGCGACGCCTATGAAAAGGCGTCAGGCAAACAGTGGAGTCAACCCCTGGGTGGGTGTCATGCGGGTTATGAGATTTTGGCCGATGCCCTCAGACGAGCTCAGACCCTGGACAAGGAGACCCTCCGAAAGGCTCTGGCCGATACGGATTTGATGACCTTACAGGGACCCGCTAAATTTACCGAAAAAAATATTGCCATATCACCTTCTGGATGCCTCCAGTGGGTCAAGGGAAAGAAATTTCGCTTTGAAGCGATACTCGTCTCTAGTGGAAATTACAAAAACCTCATTGTAACGGGGAAAACAATCTCAATCCCTAAGCTAAAAGGAATGTCCTGAAGTCCACCTTTCGGGTCCAAATGATTTCCTGCAACCGTCTCCATTAGGCTAAGCGGCGCGTTGACAGATTTGAAAAGGGCAGGCGCACTCCCCATCTCCGCACTCTGTGCGGGGATGGGGAACCGCAATGGTTCGGAGTAAGCCCTTTCGGAGGGAGCAAATGTATAAAGGGGGATATACGGGGAAGATCCTACGGGTCAATCTTAGCGCCAGGCGTGCAGAGGAAGAGGCCTTACCCCTGGAAGTGGCCAGGGATTATATCGGCGGGGCGGGATTTGGGATTAAGTATCTCTTTGACGAGCTCAAGGCCGGCACAGACCCGTTGGGAGGAGAAAACAAACTGATTTTTGCGGTGGGACCTTTTTCAGGGACGAACATTCCTTGTGCCAGCCGCATGGCTGTTACGGGCAAATCCCCTGCAACAGGTGCCATAGGCATGTCCCTCACAGGGGGGCACTTCCCCGTGGAACTGAAACGCGCAGGCTACGATGCCCTGATCATTGAGGGCAGAGCCGATAAACCCACCTATGTATGGATCAAGAATGGAAAAATCATTTTTCGTGATGCGCGCAGTGTTTGGGGGACGAAAACCACAGATTGCCAGCAGATCATCAAGAATGAGCTTAAGGACCAGAATGTGCGGATTGCCTGTATCGGGCCAGCAGGAGAAAACCTGAGCAAGATGGCCTGTATCATTAACGAGATGCGGGCTGCAGGGCGCAAGGGACTTGGGGCAGTCATGGGATCAAAAAATCTCAAGGCTGTGGCAATCCGAGGGACAGGCTCTGTGGCTGTGGCCTCCAAAGAGAAGCTAAAAATTGCAAGGGGCGAGATGACCAAGGCCATGAAAGGAAGCCCCGTGCTTTATCCTGAATTCTCAAAAACGGGCACGCCCTCCAATGTGGACAACACGTGCGCCCTGGGCATATTCCCTGCCAAGAACTGGTCGGCCACGGGCGAGTTCACGCCTGTAGAGCAGATTGGTGTGGACGCCTTGGAGACCCGCAATGTGGGAAGGCAGTTTTGCTCTGGATGCCCTGTGGGATGCAGCCAATTGAACCTGGCGAGTACAGGGCCTTACTTGGGTGCCCTCTCAGAGGGTCCGGAATTCGAGACCATGTACGCCTTCGGAGGGGAGACCGGTGTGGACAATGTGGATAGCATTATTGCCGCGGACCGTCTTGCCGACGAATTGGGGTTGGACACCATATCGGCAGGGGTAACCATCGGCTTTGCCATGGAATTGTTTGAAAAGGGGATTCTGAGTGCGGCTGAGACCGGGGGGCTAGCCCTTCATTTCGGCAATCATGAAGCCATGGTAGCGCTGCTTCCAATGATGGCATTCCGGCAGGGGATCGGAGACCTGCTGGCCGATGGGGTTAAGGTGGCGGCGGAGAAGATAGGTAAGGGAGCAGACAAATACGCACTGCACGTGAAAGGCCTGGAACTCCCTGGTTATGATGTGCGGGGCGCCAAGGCCCATGGGTTGAATTATGCCACGGCCTTCACTGGTGCCGACCACAACAGGGGCTATGCCTTCCAGGAAATATTCGGGATCCCCATTCCCTATGCCGTGGACCGATTCACCACCCTGGACAAAGGCAAGCTGACCAAGTGGAATCAGGATGTGCGGACGGCTACAGCTGACTGCCCCACCATGTGTGTTTTTCTTCTGGACATGGCCGTGCCCCATTTTGCTACAGAGAACACCGCCTCATTAATGGAGGCGGTCACCGCACTCACCTATACACCTGAGGAAATCGAGAAGGTGGGTGAGCGAATAAATAATCTGGCAAGGGCCTTCAATGTCCGGGAAGGGTTTACCCGGGCAGACGATACCCTGCCGGAAAGGGTTTTGACAGAGCCTTTACAGAGTGGGGGCTCCAAGGGTCACTTCATCAGCAACGATGACCTTAAGCAGATGCTGGACGAATATTATACGGTCAGGGGCTGGATTCTGGAAACCGGCATTCCAACCAAAGGAAAACTGACAGAACTGGGCCTCAAATATGTGGCAGACCAGCTGGGCTTATAGACGGGGAGATCTTGAGAAAAACCATCTCGCCTCCTGATCTAGGCGCTTAGATATCCACCCGATCACGTCTTTTACAAAGGCTTGCCTGTGATGCCATATTTTCAACGGGATATACTCGGGGAGGAAGGTGTCGCATGAAAAGCAACAGAGGTCCCATTTCCTCAGATGGACAGGGCCCAAAGGGATTCATAAGACCTGCAAAGTTGGCAACCATAGATGCAAAACCAGAATCCATTGAAATAGATCTGCATAGGACCGCGGTGATTGTGGTTGATATGCAGAATGCGTTTGTGAGTAAGGGGGGAATGTTCGATACCTTTGGGTGGGACATCTCAGGCGCAAGGGGCGTCATTGACAATAACAAAAAAATTATCCATGCCGCACGAGAAGCAGGCTGTAAGATCGTATTTCTGAAAATGAGTTACGATCCTGATTACTCTAATAGTGGCGGTTCCGAATCTCCTAATTGGTACAAAGAAGTGGGCCTAGTCATGATGAGAAATAATCCCGAGTACTGGGGAAAGTTTGTTACAGAAGGCTCTTGGGACGAAGAGATTTGTAAAGACTTGGAAATATACCCTGGAGACATCATCATCAGGAAACAACGATACAGTGGGTTCGCGGGAACGAACCTTGATGCTGTATTGAGGACCTTTAATATAAGGTATTGCATCTTCACAGGGGTTGCAACCAATGTCTGCGTGGAGTCCACACTGAGGGATGGGTACTTCTTGGAGTATTGGCCAATCATTGTATCGGATGCGGTTAACAATGCGGGGCCACCCATAACACAGGAGGCCACACTCTGGAATGTGGAGGCTCTTTTTGGGTGGGTTATCACTACAGATGCCTTTCTGGAGGCTATGTCATCACAAGAGAGGATGTGACGCTAGATTTTGGCCTTTAATACAATGTGTGTTTAGAGAGCTGCACCCTGCGTTCATGGAGAAGAGGCGTTTTGGTGTATTCGACACACAACCAAGGCAATTCTCAAAGGTGATTTATGAAGAGAGGAGGAAGCTTATGAAACTCGAAGATGCCAATCAGCTTTTGGAACCCGGCTATTTGCCCATGGAGACAGGATATACACGCCTGCCCAATGGGGACATGCATGTGGCTGTTCTGACCCGAATGCCCCGGTGTGAGGGGAAGATGATCGATTGGTGGTTTGGATACGTTGGGGATACAGAGAAATACAAGACGTGGCATCCCCATGACCATCTCGTTGGAGACTGGGATGAGCACTGGAAGCCGGGCCACTATATTGGTGCAAGCCACCTTGTCCATGAATACATCGGAAAAGAGATCGTGAAATTGAGAATCACGTTCCGAGAACCTTCTGACTTCTTTGATACGTCAAAATTTGCAGAAGCCAGGGTCGGGGCTGCCGTCTGCGGCAACGTGGGATTGCTTGAAGAGGATGTTCAACTGGGACACCTGATTCACTTTGTTCGCGACACGGATATGGGCTGCGAAATGCGCAGCCGGTTCTGGCTATTCGAGGGAGAGGAAAGTATGGCCAGAGATCTTATGCAACATTGCATTGAGGAAATGGGGAATCTGGGAAGTCTGTTACCCGACCTCTACGTCAAAGAGACAGCCAATAAATAGCTTTCGAGGTAAGGCCTTGAAAGGTGAACATTTCATTGAGAAGGAGGATCTCAAACAGATACCTAAACATTTTTGGAGAAAAGATCTGAAAGGAGGGATTTAGCATGTAAGCGGGATTTGGGGGTGAGATTGGGAGGCGGCATTATCTGAGCAGGACGTCAGGAATGCGAGGAGACAAGGCTTTTTAACCAAACACAAAATCTGGAAGGAGGGAATGAAAATGGGGAAAAAAGGTTTGCTCGCTAAAGCGGGTGTGTTTTTCATGGTAGCAGCATTCGTGCTGAGCCTTGGGGGCATTTCTCAAGCCGAACCAAAGAGTATTAAGGTGAGTGCTGTCATCTCAATGACCGGATTCATGGCGGGCAATGGTATCCAACTGCACGAGGCCTACGATATTATCACGAAGAAAGTGAACGCCGAGGGCGGCATTTACATCAAGAAATACGGGAAGAAATTGCCCGTTGAGTATCGTATGCTCGATGATGAGTCGGACGGTCAGAAGACCCAGACCCAGCTTGAAGTGGCCAATTCCTGGGGCGCCGTGGCCAATCTGGGCGGGTTGGGTTGCGGCTCCTTTGAACTGGGAACCCCGATCTGTCAGAAAAACAAGATGACCTGGATCGGACCAGGATGCGGCGGCTGGACCCCCCATCAGCAGGGCAACAAGTGGTTGTTTTCCGTCTTTTCCAAGACCCCGTTCATGGGACCCATGCCCTTTGATATGATTCGGGAGCAACCGGGGCCCAAACCCTCCAAGGTGGCCATCTTTGAGATCAACCAGCTGGACGCCCAAGAAGAGGTGGGGTACTGGAAAAAGGCCATGAAGAACGATTTCCAACTGGTTTTTCACAAGAAATATCCTGCCGGGACCAAGGACTTCAGCGCCCTGATCACGGGGGCCAAGGCCGCGGGTGCCGAAATCCTGCTCGCCTATCCCATTCCGCCGGCCGGGCCTGCCATCATCAAGCAGATGAAGGAGCTGGATTGGAGCCCCAAGGTCATTCACTTTGTCCGTGCAGCTGAGGGGTCCCGATTTGGCCCCTCCCTAGGACCCCTGTCGGACTATGTCACCCTGCCCATAGCCTGGAGCGATAAATACCAGTTTCCTGGAAATGATTACTTGCATAAGAAGTTCGTAGAAAAGACGGGTAAAGGCCCAGATCTGGTGGCCGGGAATGCCTATGCCGCTGCCGAAGTCCTGTTTGCGGCTATTGAGAAGGCCGGTACCCTGGACAGGACCGCCATTCGGGACGGGGTACGCGACATCGACATCATGACCTGTTCCGGCCCGATCAGGTTCAGTGATGTGGGCCATGCCGAGGGCAAGGTCCTTGTGGTTGCCCAGTGGATTGGGGGAGACAGAAAAATCGTTTATGCCAATGAGTTTGGCAAGAAATTTCCCAAGGAGGTCCCAGTGACCCCCTTGAAATATGCACCCAAGTGGTCTGAACGATAACCCGCAATGATTGTGAGGGCCGTCCCGCTTTTCATGGGGCGGCCCCTGTACATCTATTCCCCTTGCAGCTGTATCCGGCTATTTTGGACCGCATGAATTAATCTCGATCGGAGGGACATGGGGTGTGCTCCTTTTAAGGGGCTAAAGCCCCGTGAGGGTCTGTTTGGCGGGTATGGGCCAATGGGCTCAGAAAGTTTCGCAAAGGCAAGGGATTAGAAAGAAATCAAACTGGATGAGTGGACATGCTGGTCGTAGACAAAATAGATGTGTTTCACGGTGAGCTTCAGGCCTTGTGGGGCGTTTCTCTCGAAGTCTCCGAAGGGGAGCTGGTCTCGCTCATCGGCGCCAACGGCGCGGGAAAGAGCACGATCGTTGAATCCATATCGAGCCTGAACCCCCTGGCCGCTGGAAGTATCTCGTTCAAGGGCATCCGCTTGGACAAGGAACCGGCTCACCGGGTGGTGGAAGAAGGGGTCTGTCTTATCCCGGAAGAGCGGGGGGTGTTTCCAGGAATGAGCGTTTTGGAAAACCTGGAACTGGGGGCCTTCACGCACGATAGCCGCAACCATCGCCATGAAACGCTTTCATCCGTCTATGCCCTTTTCCCTGTCCTGGAGAGCCGCAGGGCCCAGAAGGCGGGAACCATGAGCGGGGGGGAGCAGCAGATGCTCGCCGTTGCACGGGCCCTCATGTCGCGGCCTAAAATGCTCATGTGTGACGAGCCCTCCCTGGGGCTGGCCCCCATCGTGGTGAAAAGTATTTTTGACGCCATCCGTCAGATCAATCAATCCGGGGTGGGCGTCTTGCTCGTTGAGCAGAATGTGAAGGCGGCCCTGGGTCTTTCAAAAAGGGCCTATATCATAGAAAACGGCAGGATTATGGGGCAGGGCGAATCTAAAAACCTGTTAAATGATGAAAATGTGCGGGAGGCCTATCTCGGCACAGGCTGATTCTGGAGTCAGTGTATGGTTGTTGAACTTGTCGCGCAGACCGTTGTAAACGGGATCAATGTGGGCGCCCTTTACGGCCTGACGGCGGTGGGTCTTTCTCTGACCTTCGGGGTTATGAAAATCCTGAATGTGGGCCACGGAGAGTTCCTCATGCTGGGCGGTTTCATCGCCTTTTGGCTCCTGAGGCTCTGGGGCGTGGATCCCTTTTTGAGCCTGCCTCTGGTCGCCGCGGCCCTTTTTCTGATCGGGGCCTTTGCTTACAGACTTCTCTTTGCCACCCTGTCCGGCTATGACGAGCATGTCAAGGTGAAGAATTCACTGCTAGTGGGGTTCGGGCTATTTCTTGTCATCCCCCACATCGCCAGGATCCTGTGGACCGGGGACGAACGGGCCATCACGCCATTTTACAGCGGCGAGTCCTTTCCCATTTTCAGCGTGAGGGTGGGCTACGTCCCTCTCGCCGGGCTGGTCGTGGCGATCGTGGTGATTCTCCTCCTCCACCTTTTCCTGACTCGAACCTATCTTGGCAAGGCTGTGCGTGGAACCAGTGAGAACTGGAAGGCTGCCAAGCTGATGGGGATCAATGTGAATAAAACCTATATGATCACCTTCGCCATTGGCACCGCTACAGCCGGCATAGGGGGGATACTGGTGGGCCTGACCCAGGTCATCTCGCCCGATGTGGGGATGGGATGGACCCTGAAGGCCCTCATTGTGGTGGTGCTTGCCGGGATCGGCAGCGTGGGCGGGGCCTTTTTCGCGGGACTCATTCTCGGCGTCATAGAGGCCGTGGGCGCCATTTTTATGGGGCCCTATGCGGTGGCACTCGGTTTGCTGATTTTTCTCTTGATCCTGATGTTCAGGCCACAGGGCCTGTTTGGAAAAGCCTGAGGAGGCTGGATCCGTGAGTCATGCAAAGCGGTTTTCAATAAGCGGTATAGTGGTCCTTTTTCTGATTCTGATTCCGTTGATCACGCAACGAACGGATCTCATTACCTGGTTTACCTATACCCTGCTCTATATCACCCTCTCCCAGAGCTGGAATCTGATATGGGGTGTCCCCCTGCCTTTGGCCCTTTTGGCCGGTGCGCTCGGGGCCGTCATTTTTGCCCTCATCATCGGGTTTCCCGCCTTCAGGTTGAAGGGGGTCTATTTCATCATCAGCACCCTGGTTTTGGCGGAGATACTGCAAATCCTTTTCTACACCGTCCTTCCGCGGGCCAATGTGCTTCCTTCAAAACTTTTGAACGCCTACAGCCTTACACCGCGATATTATCTCAGCCTGGTGATTGCCGTCCTGGCCGTGGTCGTGGTGGACTGGATCAGGCGTTCCAGGCTCGGGCTCGGATTGATGTCCATTCGGGAAGATGAAGATGCGGCGGAGGCCTCTGGTGTCAACACGCTGAAATATAAACTTACGGCCTTTTTGATCAGCACTTCCTTGGCCGGTCTGGGTGGCGGGGTGTATGCCTATTACGCAGCCGCCGTTCGGCCAGGTTACCTGTTTTCAGCACTATGGACCTTTGACGCGGTCATCATCGTCTTTGTGGGCGGGGTGGGTACGATTACAGGGCCGATCATCGGGGCCATATTTTTTGTCCTGTTAAAACAGCTTCTTTCCCTCTACCTGCCCGGAGGGTCACACGTTATGGTTTTCGGTATCCTCTTTATCATTGTGGTTTTATATCTGCCGGGCGGGCTGATCGGCCTGATCTCCAAATTTCGGAAGGCCTGACAGATCAATTGGGCGACATCGCTCCACTGAGAGCGGTCAGTATTCAGGGATCAGCAGGCAGCTTAAAGCTTAATAAAATTTTTTTACGAATACATACCAGATTGCCCCGCCATTTAAGGCGGGGATAAATGACGTCCTCTTGAACTCCCCTCCCTCGATGGGAGGGAGGCTAGGGGAGGGTGAAGAAGAGCATCACCCCCACCTCAATCCTCCCCAGTCAAGGGGGAGGAGGTTGTCTAGGCAAGTTTCAGATGCCCCGCGTTTCAATGGGGGGAGTTTTACTAGGGGAAAAATAGCGGTTTTGCGATGAATAGAGATTAGGGGGCGCAGTCACATTGTTACTTGAAGTCAAAAATCTCACCAAGTCATTCGGAGGTCTGGTGGCGGTAAACGACCTGGAATTTTCGGTCGATGAAGGAGAGGTGGTGGGGCTCATCGGTCCCAACGGTTCGGGCAAGACCACCTCCTTTCATTTGATCAACGGCTTTCTTCAGCCGGACCGAGGTGAGATATTTTTCGCCGATAAAAACATCACCGGACTCAAGCCGAACAAGGTGTGCCACAAAGGCATCGCCAGGACCTTTCAACTCACGAAACCCTTTGCCGGTTTGACGGCACTGCAGAATGTCATGGTGGGCAGGATGTACGGTGGCGACCCGATCCGGAGCATGAGGCATGCGGAAAGGGAATGCGAGGAGATCTTGGTGTTTGTCGGTCTTGGTGGGAAGGGATCTTCACCCACCTCGGCCCTCAGTGTGGTTGAGCGCAAACGCCTGGAAATCGCGAGGGCCTTGGCCACAAAACCCAAAATGCTTCTCCTCGACGAGATGATGAGCGGTTTGACACACACCGAAATGGACGAGGCCCTGGGGTTGGTAAAGGCGATCAGGGATTCTGGGGTTACCCTGATCGTTGTTGAGCATGTGATGAAAGCCATATTGGAAATATCCGACAGGCTCATTGTATTAAACTATGGACAAAAAATAGCTGAAGGCGTGCCGCAAGAAGTGGTCCGTAATCAAAAGGTGATTGATGCCTATCTGGGTGAATAGCCCTGCATGAAAGGACCAGAGCTTTTCTCTTCAGGCGGTCAAGTATAGGAAATAAGATAGCGTAGAAAGGAGTAAGCAGGTCATGACCAGTAATATCTACTTCGATACGGATCGGATGCCCACAGGCAAAGTGCCATTAGAAGGCAGTGACGTGGAAATTCGGCCAACGATCTGTGCCATCTGTAATCCCCATTCCCATTGCGGCATAGATGCCTATGTCAAAGATGGGGTCATTATAAAAGTGGAGGGGACCAAGAGTAACCCTCATAGCGAAGGGGTCCTCTGTTCCAAAGGCGCTGCCAGCCGGGAGTATATCTATCACAGAGAGCGGATTCGTACCCCCCTCTTGAGAAAGGGGGAGAAGGGGTCCGATGATTTCGAGCCCATATCCTGGGATGAAGCCTTGGACAGGATCGGGGACCGGTTGCAGGAAATCAAGAAAGAATCCGGGCCAGAGTCGGTCGCCTTTTATGTGGGTTACACAAAATGGATGAGGCCCTTTGTGAAACGACTGGCCCACAGCTTTGGCTCGCCCAACTATTGCACAGAGTCCAGTACCTGCTTCACGGCGACAAAGGTGGCCAATCTTCTGAATTATGGCTACTTCGGTCCTCCCGAGCTGCCAAAATCAAAATGCCTGCTCGTCTGGAGCAGCAATCCCTTCTACACCAACCCTTCCACGGTTCGGAGGCTTTTGGACGAAAGAGAAAGGGGACTAAAAATCATCGAGGTGGGCCCATTGATTACGCCATTGACGGCCCATGCAGATATTCATCTCAGGATTCGTCCCGGGACTTCCGGGGCCCTTGCTCACGCCATGGCCCACGCCATCATTGAAGAAGAACTTATGGATATGGAATTCGTGGAGAACTGGACCCAAGGTTTCGAAGAATACAGGGCATATGTGGAGGGATTTTCACCCACAACGGCTGAAGAGATCACAGGGGTCCCGGCAGAATTGATCAAGCGGGCGGCACGGCTTTACGCTACCACCAAACCGGCAGGCCTTATGGTGAGTGCGAGCCCCACGGTGCACCATACCAATGGTCTCCAGAACCATCGGGCGTTGATCGCCCTGATAGGACTTACCGGGAACTTTGATCGGGAGGGGGGAAATTATGTGTCTCCCCCTGGTTGGCTCTATGTGGACAACGGCTTAGTGGTCCGTCAGGCCGAGTATGAACAATCGCGGCCCTGGTCAGAGATGGCTCCTCGGTGGACAGAAAAGAAGTACCCCGTCTGGAGTCGATTTATCTCTGAGACCCAGGCCATGGAACTCCCGTTTCAGATACAGAATCCAGATCCCTACCCCATTCGAGCTGTGGTGGCCTTTGGTATGAATTACAGGATGTGGCCAGGTTCTGATTTTATGTATGAGAGTCTGAAAAAGCTGGATTTTATGGTGCACGCAGAACTTTTTATGACCGATACCTGCAAGCTGGCCGACATTGTCCTCCCGGCCTGCACCTCCTTTGAGAGAAGCGAACTCAAATTGTATGCTGAAGAC
>Ga0111161_1105_pt1 | contig 16786 bp, 16 predicted proteins | sample DeeMarSeWOR28_12_FD_80264 | JGI IMG/M metagenome (GOLD analysis project Ga0111161, IMG submission 80264) | Nitrospira bacterium SG8_3
CCATTGGCTGGCAAATCACCAGCAAAACGGTCCACACCATCCGCGGTGAACTCATGAAATTCGTCTCTTTTGAAGACCAGACAGGGATCTATGAGACCGTTCTGTTTCCCAGGGTATATAACCGGTATTGTCACATGCTGAATGGCTCTCGACCTTACATCCTGAAAGGAAAGGTGGACGAAGATCTCGGCGCCATCAACATCACAGTACATTGGCTACAACCGCTGGGGGACGTCTATTGACATATTGATTGACACCAACAGATGAAAAACTTAGGTTGCATGACTGAAAGAAATCAATATATCAATCGACGTCCCCTATTGTGAAAGGAGAGTGCTGAAGTGCCTATTGTTACTACCTATAGACGCGCTTTCAATGCCAAAAGTCTCGACCCCTATCCCGTGGAGATCCTGAAGAGGGTCGATAGGCCAACTACGAAGATCATCGATGAGCAGGTTCCTCGGGTCGATGAGAGGGAGAGCGGTTTCAATCGTTCCAGGCGCGGTCTTTTCGGCCCCAAACTGCAAGTGGAGATGGGTCGCTTCGTCCCAAAGCACCCCATTTCAGGGGCCCTGAGTTATATGGCTCTTGCCCTCGCTGACCTGGTGGATGGCAAGGCCGTGGACCCAAGAGCCCCTCTCCCGGACGATCCCGGGGCCATGGCCCGCCACATCAAGGAGATGGCCTATTTCCTGCGCTCCGATATCGTGGGGATCTGCCATTTGCCACCCTACGCCGTCTATACGAATTCTTTTCCGAATGGGGAACAGGTGGAACTGAATCACAAATTCGCCATAGCCATCATTATTGACCAGGATTGGAAGACCTTCAAGGCCTCTACGGGACATGACTGGATCAGTGCAGGTCAGAGCTTCCTCTCTTATTCCACTTCTGCGTTCATCGCCTGCACGTTGGCGGAGTATATCCGACGTCTGGGCTTCCCCGCCCGAGCCCACCACGCCCGCAATTATCAGGTGGTGGTCCCGCCCATTCTGCTATGGGCAGGCTTGGGGGAGATGTGTCGCATCGGTGACATCGTGCTGAACCCGTTTTTGGGGCCGCGTTTCAAGGCGGCCGTAGTAACAACAGACCTTCCCCTGGCCGTGGACAAGCCCATCGATTTCGGTCTGCAGGATTTTTGCAGAAAATGCAAGAAGTGCGCTCGAGAATGCCCATCAGGCTCCATAAGCTCTGGCGATAAGGTGTTACAAAACAATTACGAAAAATGGCCCAATAATGTGGAAAAATGCACGGCCATGCGAGTGGGTAATAAGCATGGCGCGAGTTGTGGCACTTGTATTAAGGTGTGTCCCTGGAATAAACCCTTCACACCCTTCCATCGTTCTGTCATGTGGGTCATGCGCAAGGTTCCCTTTGCCAGGCGCTTTGCCGTATGGGGTGACGATCTTTTGGGCTACGGCAAGCCGGAGGAGGAATACAAGTGGTGGTATGATCTGGAAGATGTGGACGGTGTCTTGCGCATACCCCCTAAGAGCCGAGACGTGGAATTCTACGAAGTGGAAAAGACAGAGACCAGCAGAGGCCCCAGCTCCAACTAGTGTACTGGCCTCATATTCCGGCTGTCTGGACGCTGAGACCTATTCTTATCCTATCGGAATTTGTGATAAAGTGAATGGTTTTCCCGAAACCTTTTCATTGACACAAATGCACCTTGACTCTACACTAGCCCCATTCATTTTTCACGCCTATCCAATGGACAGCCATTCGCCCTGTGACGAGGTTGCGCTTTGAAGAGACTTTTGCGCGGATTTCTTATTCTGTTTGTGATGCTGGCCCCGGGCACCATGTTAACGCCCAACGATGCCAGGGCCAGTGAGGAAGCGAATGATGAAGAATATGGTATAACCGCTTCACAAGAGACCGCGCCTCTCGAACCAAGTCTGACCCATTCCAATTTGCTCTCCACCCTAGAGGTGACCGCAGATTCCTGCTATGTCTTTCTCCAACCCAAGCATTCATCCCAGTATTTTGGTCCCCTCGCTAGACAGGAAAAGCTCAAATGGCTTGGTAACCAGGGAGGTTGGTTCCATACCTGGATACCGAGGCTTTGGGTCTCCGGCTGGGTTCATAAGAGTAAAGTTCAAGAAACGACCGAGACAATGTCCAGCCCAGTAGAGGTCCCTGAATACCTCCTTCGCAACGTTACCGTGATTGCAGAGCGGGCCAACATCAGGCGAGGACCATCGACACGTTTAAATATCATTTCGGTCGCCAAAAAAGGCCAGGAATTCTGGCTATTGAACAAGAAAAAGAATTGGTATCAGATATGGCTTTTAGAGCTGGAAAAGAAAGGTTGGATCCACAGCTCGCTCGTCACTGAGAAACAGAAGAAACCAAAGTCTCCGTAAGCTTTCTCTGAATCATAACTGGCGAAGATTTGCTCTTGATTTGATCGGTTAAGGCTGGAAAGGTCTGAACAGGACCTGACTAATCATCCCTGGCTGATCAATTCTTCAGCTATCCTGTTCGTCTGCTGAAGAATTTCCTGGGCCGTTGCTTTGTCCCGGTTTAGGAAGTTTTTTTCCGCTTTTACTGAAATGCGCGTTACAGACGATGTTATTTCCTTTAACTCGATCCTGATTTCTAACTCTTCTGCCGTCGCAAAGATCTCCTCCCCGCCCTCAATAGGGCTTGCCTTATCTACGTAGATCTTCATTTTGCACAGGGCAACCAAAAGGGCCTTTTTGATACGGCCGAAATCGTAGCTGACGGTTTTGGTCACTGCACCCGATACGAGGTACTCTCCCGTCACATAGGCACTCGCTCCCACCGCACTAATGATCTCGAGACACCCAGTGAGCACAAATAGTGAGAGGGCTATTAGGAGGGTCTGAAGTGTGAGGCGAAAGTTTCTTTTCATAATGATTTTTGCGTACGGTTAAGTATGCCCTATTATTGCTGACCAAATCTGTCGGCCAAGTTTTATTGAACTGCAATGCTTGTGCCATAAACCATATTCTTGAGAGATTTTTCTGCTTTGTGAACGGACAAATAATAGTTTATATTTCAATGTTTTACAAACAATCATAATGCGCCCATTAAGACAAAACAAAAGAGCACACGAGCCGCATATGGATTCTGTCAAATTTTGTCGTATTTCACGGAAAATGCGCAAAATTTGTCACATTTCTGAAGGCTTCTGGCAAAGTATTTTGAGGCGGGACAACCGGGGGGATGGCGGGTAATATCAGAAAAAAGTAAATAGCACAGCCCAAAAAACTTAAGTGGCTACTAAAGAGACGCCAGACAGGAGACACCACATCCTTCCTCACCAATAGTATCCATTAGAAAGCCCAAGATCTCTTCTCTCTCGCTCATCTCATGCTCCTTTAATAAATAATGTTCTCATATCACTCTAGTAAGCTCTCAGGAATTACTGTCAACGGCCATGATCAGAGGCAGCCTCATGCCTATGGACTGCAACCTGTTGACATCTAATATAATAGACTAACCTTTATATAAGGCCAAATTCCTCTAGACCTGAAGACCATGGGGGGATTGGCGTATTGGAGGACCGAAAGGGTATTTGGAATTTATGAGAACAAAAATGGGTTCGTTTCTTTTTCAGATGTGGAGGTTATTTGTTTTGGGTTTCGTCTCTTTTTTCTCTCTTACATGTGCTGCCCAAAAGATTGAGCAAAGCAAACCCCATCACGGAAAAGATGGCTTTCGCAATATATATATTGAAGATGACGCCAGGTTTTTCGACTTCTTGAAATGGCGATGGAATCGACTTGGAAAGGATATCCCCGGGCCTGAAGACTATGATTTTCCTTTGGCCAAGAACGATCCTGCATTTCTCCGATCCAACAACGAAAAAGTCACCCTCACCTGGATTGGCCATGCCACGGTTTTACTCCAGTTGAAAGGGAAGAATATCCTTACAGATCCCCATTTTTCCGAACGGGCCTCCCCTTTACAATGGGCTGGTCCCAAAAGGGTGGTCCCCCCAGGAATACCTCTCCAAGAGCTACCGCCCATTCATATGGTCGTTATTTCCCATGATCATTATGACTCCCTAGATGAACAGACTATAGTGAAGCTCCATCAACGCGAGGGTGGGACAAAGACCCTATTTCTTGTCCCTTTAGGGTTTAAAAGCTGGTTTGAAGGGCTTGGCATCAAACGGGTCATTGCGTTGGATTGGTGGGAAAGACACGAGGAAGCGGATTTAAAGGTTACTGCTGTGCCTGTTCAACACTGGAGTAAAAGGGGGCTTTCTCCCCGCAACAAAACCCTATGGGCTGGTTGGGTAATCCAGGCCAATGATTTTCGTTTTTTCTTTGCAGGGGATACGGGTTATGCACCCCACTTTAAAGAAATCGGCCACAAATTGGGGCCCTTTGATCTGTCGGCCATACCCATAGGGGCCTACGAGCCCAGGTGGTTTATGCGTAATTACCATATCAACCCTGAAGAGGCCCTTCAGATTCACCTGGACGTGCGCTCCAAGAAGTCCGTGGCCATTCACTGGGGCACTTTCATGCTGACGGATGAACCGCTAGATGAACCCCCCAGAAGGCTTAAACAGGCGATAAGAGAAAACGGAAGATCTGAGGAAGAGTTTCTCATCCTTAAGCATGGAGAAATAATTTTATTAAATTAGGACAAATTCGCTCCAACTCTCCTTATATTCCTTTACCAAGATAGAATAACGCTCCCCGCCCACAGAGGGCATCTAGGTTCTCAATAAAAAATCTCCTCCCCCTCGATGGGGGAGGATTAAGGTGGGGGTGAGCCTCTTTGTATTCACCCTCCCCTTGCCCCTCCCATCAAGGGAGGGGGACTTATGAGGATGCCATTCATCCCCGTGCAAGGCGCGGGGCATTATGGCATATTTTCGTACATAAAAAGAAACCCCCTTGAGGATGCAGGGAGTCTCAAGGGGGTTAGAAGGAGGTAATAAGCCTTTGAGCCTCAAGTACAGATAGGAGGCATCAAAACCCAAAGGCTATCACAAAAAGAGGTGCACAATGCACGCTTATCTTTTTACCACAATGTGGTATGTCCGTCAAGTTTTTTTTGGGGGGTTTGGGTCTCTATTCCGATTTTTTTATGTAGATATCTCGCTTTGGAAAGGGGATTTCAATCCCCTCTTGCTGGAAGACCTCTTTCACGCGGTCTGTGATATGGGAAATGGTATCAATTCTTTTTCTGGGCCGACTGATCCATACCCTGGCCTCCAAGTTAACTGCAGAATCACCAAAGCTTTTGACCACCACTTTAGGCTCAGGTTCTTTCTTGACCCAATCCAACTCAAGGCTAACCTGCTTGATGAGTTCTTTGGCTTTGTTCACATCCGCGTCATAGGCAATACCAATGGGTATACGGACTCTGATGTCTTTAGACATGGTGGTATAGTTGATGATATCCCTCATCATGATTTCGTTATTGGGGATGACGATCACGATGTTATCCGTGGTCCGAATCTTGGTGGCTCTGAGCCCAATATGCACCACATCTCCCCATGTGGCTGAATTGGCAGGTGCAGACCAGACCTCAATCCGATCGCCCAATTCGAATGGACGGTCCATAATGAGCAGGACACCCGCAATCACATTGGACAGGGTATCCTTTGCCGCAAACCCGATCGCGATGCCCACAACCCCAGCACCCGCGACAAAGGGCATGATATTTACTCCCAACACATCGAGGGCAAGAATGGCGGCAGTCACAAAAATGATGACGCTTGCGAACCTGTTCACCAGGTCGAAGATCACATCATCCATCTTGCTATGGGTTTTGGTAACGATCTTTTCTCTGATTTGGGGCAGGAAGGTCTTAAAAATACCATTCGTCAGCGAGGCGAGGACCATGATCATAAAGGCATAGAAGAGCTTTTCGATAATGGGCACATGAATGAGGTTAACCAGGCCAATCCCCACCAATATGAGGATTGTATAGTGCCCTGCCTTTCTTATGAGGGGGAAAAAGAGCCTATTTTTCTGAAAAAAAGTGTGCTCCCAATACTTTTTCTTAAGTCTCCTCACGATCAAGTTGAAAATCCACCACGCAATGGTGGCCGTTACCAAAATGAGGAGCACCTTAATTATGTATTCTATGGTCAGTCCCTGCTGCACATAATATTTCTGGTACAGGTTCTGGAGTGTCTCTTTGACAGGATATTTCATTGCTTAAGCCTTCTCCTCCATCTCAAACGCGCGTATTCCAAGTGAAGAATGGGACCTCAGCGCTATTGAAACTTTCGAAAATTCAGCTTATGAGAGGCTGATGGAAAATGTCCAGATGCAAAGCTTCCGATATCCCGAGGAATGAGGCGTAAGAATCAGGCGCAGGGCGCACGGCAAAAGGTACAAGGGAAAAACCAAGGCCACCTTCATTATCTTTTATCCTTGGACCCTGAGCCTTGCGCCTTTGGCCATTGAATTTCATACGCCGCAGTGACTTGCCCTGTTAAATCGGCTCCGCCGTCTCGCGTAGCGAGAATTTAACAGGGCGGGGGATGAGGATAACGCAGCCCTTCAACTTTGCTCAGGGCCGTGAGCCCTTCGACTTTGCTCAGGACCGTGAGCTAGTCGAATGGCTTGTCGAATGGCAGATGGGCGTTTTCCGACAGCCTATTTAGAGTCCATACCACAATTCCCAAAACCCTGGAAACGATTTATTGACACTGCGCTCTCCTCTGATGCTAATTCCTGGAACCCTTAGACCCACTACAGCCAGGCTCATAGCTATGCGATGATCCTCATGAGAATCTACGACCGTTCCTGAAAGGGGGCTCCCGCCATGAATGATCAGCCCATCCGCCAGTTCCTCTATTCGTCCCCCAAGCCGACGCCATTCTGTTTCGATGGCCCGGAGGCGGTCGCTCTCCTTGAGACGCAGGTGAGAGACGTTTCGAATAGTCGTCCTCCCTTTGGCAAAAAGGGCCATCGCTGCCAAGGTGGGAACCATGTCCGGCATGGCCCCCATATCCACCTCAATACCAGAAAGCGCACCGCCTCGAACAACGACGCTTTCAGCCCCCTTCTCGATACGACAGCCCATCTCTTCCATAATATCAAGCAAAGCAATATCCCCTTGCTTGGTGGTGTGCGGATGGATATTCTCCGTTTTAATCGTCCCACCGGTCACGGCCGCAGCAGCCCAAAAATAGGATGCTGCCGATACATCACCGTCTATTTTGAATTCACGAGGGCGATACTTCTGTCCGCCTGAAACTTTGAAATAACGGTAACCATCACGATTTACCGAAATCCCAAACATATTCATCACGTCAAGGGTCACATCCACATATGGCTGAGAGACCAATGTTCCGGTCACCTCAATTTCCACATATTTTTCAGCGTATGGACCGGCTAAGAGAAGTGAGGACACATACTGACTGCTCTTGTCCCCAGCGATTTCCACTTTTCCCCCGCGGATCCCCTTTGCTTTTACGGATACAGGGGGAAAGTCGCCTTTCTCAGCACATGAAGCCTCCACCCCCAGCTTGTTCAAAGCACCCACCAGGTCTCCTATAGGTCGGGCGTACATGCGGGGCGTGCCCGTGAGGATATATTCTCCTCGGGCAAGGGCTATGGTGGAGAGAAGAAGACGGTAGGAGGTTCCAGAGTTTCCCAGAAAGATCTCTTTTCTACCACCAACGGAGGGAAACTCACCCCCTGTGCCTTGAACCTTCGTATCTTCTCCATTTATGATTATCTCTACGCCTAGCTCCTGGAGTCCCTCGACAGTATATAGGGTATCTTCACAGGCAAGAAATGCTTCAAGTACACTCTCCCCTTTGGCCAGGCTGGCTGTAATCAGCGCCCGATGGGTGATACTTTTGGAACCAGGTATGCGTACTGTTGCATCAATTGAGGATCTGGTTTGAATCTCTTTCATTTCTCAAGATCCGAAGAGGTTTTAATGAGTGCTCCCTCCACCGCACGGGTCATGGCACTGATGGGGGCTTCAAGACCGGTCCAGAGCCTGAACTGTTCTGCCCCCTGATGGATAAACATACTCAGCCCATTAATCGTCACACATCCTCTGGCCTTTGCCAGGCTCAGCAGCGCCGTTTCAAAGGGATTATAAATGATATCCATGACCACCATCTCTTTTCTGAGTATCCCTTCTGGCACGAGACATTCATCTTTCCGGGGACTCATCCCTACGGATGTAGTCTGTATCAAAAGGTCTGCCCTGGTTGCCTGCAACGCATCAAGCGGGATAAAGGGGCAGCCAAGGGAGTAGGCAAGGGACTCTCCTCGCTCAACGGAGCGATTCGTCACCTTCAGTCTAACCCCCTTTTCACTCAATATAAAACCGATGGCCCGCGCCGCGCCTCCAGCCCCTACCATGAGGCAGCTTTTCCCTGAAAGCTCGATTTTCTCCTCCAAAGCGCGCAGCGCTCCGACGGCGTCTGTATTGTAGCCGCTCAGGTAGCCGTCCTCGTTCACGACTGTATTCACGGCCCCTATTCTTTCGGCCAAGTCGTCCACTTCATCAAGTAAAGGAATCACTGAAGACTTGTGGGGTAGCGTCACACTCATCCCCCTTATGTTAAGTACTCTCATAGCCTGAATGCATCCCTCTATATTTCTATTTTCAAAGGCCAGATAGATGGCATTCAGGCCACTCGCCGAAAACCCCGTATTGTGCATAGTGGGGCTGAGGGAATGAGCTATGGGATAGCCCACCACCCCGTAAAGCGCTGTGTGTTGATTAATGTTCATGGCACTGGTATTCCCAGCGAAGTTCCCGGTCAAACAGAGGAATTGATGGGGCAAACATTATATTACGTACGACGAGGCGACGCTGATTATGTCTAATGTTCTAGGGTTGCACTGCTGGTTTCGTTTATCGTTAACCCTTAACCGATTCGAGCTGCGTAACCGCAACCGTTCTACGATCACAATTATCCTTTGCATCTTACTGACTTTACAAAGCTCCGCGAAAACGTGAAGATTTTAGCTTGTTAACATATCTAGTATTCTTTTCATTTCCTTCACAGGTATTTGTCCAGCGGCAGATTCCTCTCCCCTTTCAAGGGATGCAAAGGTCAAATACCCGCCCATAAGATGTGAAAAGATTCGACTGATTCTCCCGAAACGCCCCATGCAGAAGGCAATGATTTTGTTTGATTCCCCTTTCCTGTGCCTTTGGTATGAGATCCAGGACCCTGAGATTATCCATCATGCTTTCAGCATGGGTAACAATCTTGATAATATCAGCCCCCGTAGCAGCCACTTCCTCGAAGATCTCCTCCAATGTTTCCTTTGGGGGCGTACTATCAGGTACATGGGTGGAGACAACGATACTGGACTTACCGCGTGCACGAAAAATTTTCTCTCGCCATTTTTCAGGTAAACGCCGCTCCACATCCACAAGTTCTGCACCTTCTTCAAGAGCACTTAACAAGTAACTGGCTTGCGTCTTATCATCAGCGGTTCCTTTTCCTCCTTCCCCTATGGATCGGTAGGTAACCAGCGCAGGCTTGGATGCAGCCTGAATCATCTCGTGCAGATCGAGGGTCTCCATCATGTCCAGACGAATTTCTAGCATATCACCGACGGCATTGGCCCGGGCTATCTTTTCGAGGGCCTCATGAGTATCTTTCGCGATGATGGGAATGCAGATCATAATCTAAAGGTGTAAATGAGTCTTATTCAATATTGTTTCTCAATTTATTGAGGAACTTCTCCATCTCCTCGTAATCCCTGCCTCTGATAATATGCGTCAGGTACGCTAACTGCGAATTGATTCCTTCTATCTGCCTCACTGTATTGGGATTGAACATGACCTCAGCCAGGAGATGATCGTCCTCCGAAAGGAGCCCTTTCGCAATATCCAGGTGCCTTCTAAACGTGGTACCTGGTGCCTCCTGTTTCTTCATACAAGCAGCAAACACCATTGATGAAGCGAATGGAACTGAAAGGGAATAAGCAATGGTCTTGTCGTGTTCTTCAAATGTGTACTCATAGACATGAAGATTAAGGCCTTTGTAGAAATTTCTAAAGAACTCTTTTCCTTCCTCCTCAGACTCCTCAATAATGATCGCATTCTCATCGCGAAGGTCCCTGATGTTGGCAAAGGTGGGGCCGAACATGGGATGGGTGGAGACAAATCTCTTGCCAACTTTTTTGTAGTAATCATGTATGCCCGTCTTTACCGATGCAATATCTGAAAGAATACAGTCTTCGGGTATGTGGGCAAGGGCGTCGCTAAATGCCTTATAGACATTGGGAAGGCTTACGGCGTTAATCAGAAGCTCAGGCTCAAATTCCTTGACCTCCGCAAGTTCAAGGAGCCTTTTTACGTTAAAAAAGTATTTTAGCTTTCTTCTGTCTGTATCATAGACAGCCACATCATGGTCGAGACAGAATTCCTCCACAAGCCAGGCACCCATGTGCCCGGCACCCATAATACATATCCTCATGACACTTTCCGTTCCTTGTAACAGCCGATCAATTTAAAATGCGTAGTAATCCCTTTTACCTTTTCCAGTGCCTCAACCACATTTTCATCCTTGGTTGCCCCCATAAAATCCACGAAGAATGCGTAGTTCCCCGGCTCGCTCGGTACGGACTCTATTCTTGTCAAATTAATATTTTCCCTAGCGAACTCTTCAAGGACACGGAAAAGCGTGCCTGCCTTGTGTTCTGTTGAAAAAACTACGGAGCATTTATCGCCTTCTTCCTCGTTCTCTTCCTTCGAGACCACGAGGAACCTCGTCATGTTTCTCTCAAGATCCTCTATATCCTCCTTTATAATTTCAAGGTGATAGAGCTCTGCACAAAGTTTACTCGCAATGGCGGCAGACCCTTTTGGCCTTTCCTCCGATAGCATTCTTGCAGCACCGGCCGTATCATAATACTGCACAGGGTCCAATTTGTTCCTCGAAAGAAATTGACGGGCCTGTGCGAGGGCTTGGGGATGAGAGTATACGGTTCGGATCTCCCTGTGGTCCGTTCCGGGCAGTGCAAGCAGACAGAGGTGAATGGGGAGTTCAACCGCCCCCACCACATTGAGATCCGTGTTGATGAGGAGGTGGTTCACTTGCTCGACAGAACCGCCAAGTGTGTTTTCTACGGGAACGATGCCATACTCATAAAGACCTGATTTGACCCCTTCAAACACCTCGGCGAACTGACTGCACGGCACAGGCACGAGTTCGCTGCCCCATGCCCTTGATGCCACGTCACCATATGCGCCGTGTTCGCCCTGGAATGCAATGAGTTTGTAATCCCTCTGCTGAAGCGCCTTGCTTTCCTTAATAATTTCCGTATAGATCTTTTCAATGAACTCCGCATTGATCAGTCCTGTTAAGTTCTCTCTGATCCTCTCAAAGACCTCTTTCTCCCTTTGTCGGTCCTCAATCTTCGATTTGAACTTCTTGGCCATAAGGACCTGTTCCATCCTGTCATTTAAGAGCTTCAGAATCTTGGAATCAATGAAGTCAATCCTTTTTCTGATCTCCATCAAACTCATGTTGCACCTCCTCGCCATACTCCTAAGTGAACCTCCTCGCGCCAAGGCGCGGGGCATCTTTCGTTCACGCTCAAAAGTCCTCCCCCTTGATGGGGGAGGATTAACCCGCCATAGCTTTTTGGCGGGTTAAGGTGGGGGTGATACTCTTTTTCACCCTCCCCTAGCCCCTCCCATCGAGGGAGGGGAAATTAAAAGGATGCCATTCATCCTCGCTCTGAAGAACGTGGCATTCTGCCATGTTTTGGTAATTTATGCGGCGTCTTTCCTACGCAGCATTGATTTACACCATCTCACTGACCAGAGTCTCCAGCTCTGTCACGGATATCTTTTCCACAACCGCGTTGCCTATGCCTTGAAGGAGCACGAAGTGTATCTCCTCTCCTTCCCTCTTTTTGTCCTTTCTCACCGCCTCAAACAGTCTCTTCCCATCAAACCGAACTCTGGTGGGAAGCTGAAATTTCTTGAGTAACGCCTCGATCCTCCCTTTCTCTTCTGTACTCAGGTATCCTTTCTTTTCAGAAAGGACTGAAGCAACCACCATCCCTACGCTGACTGCCTCCCCATGAGGAGCGCCTGCGGTCTTTTCAAGGGCATGCCCCAGGGTGTGGCCGAAATTGAGTTTCCTCCGCTCGCCCTTTTCCCTTTCATCCCTGTTCACAATCCCTGACTTTATGAGTACCGAATCATATACGGCCTTCTCCACCACTTCCTCATCTAGCTGGAGCACTTTTTTTTCGTTTTCTTCAAGATATGAAAACAGATTACTGTCACCTATCGCAGCGTGCTTCACCACCTCGGCTAAACCGCATAAAACCTCTTTTTGTGGCAGCGTCTTTAGGAGGTTCATGTCACAAATTACAAATTCGGGTTGATTGAAGACGCCCACCATATTTTTGTACCCCTCGAAATTTACACCGTTCTTCCCACCCACACTCGCATCCACTTGCGATAAGAGCGTAGAAGAAACAAATCCAAAACGCACGCCCCGCAAATAGGTTGAGGCAGCAAACCCGGCAATGTCACACACCACACCTCCACCGATCCCGACGATAAAAGAGGAGCGGTCCGTCTCCAACTCCAAAAGCTTTCCATAGATGGCCTTGACCGTATCTAGGTTCTTTATCTTTTCACCCATACCGATTTCTATAATTTCATAGGGTGGGAAGTCTTTCCCATAGAGGCGCCTCACGTTGCTATCTGTAATGACCACCACACGTTCTGAAGCAATATACTTTTGGAGATTTTGAAGACTCTCACCGATCAGTATGATTGAATCGCCGGTGCTGCCATGAATCATAAGGCTCTTCATGCTATCTGCCCCTTAGTCTCTTTTACCCACTCTGATCTGTTCCATTCATATGGGAACGCAGTGCTAACATCTTTTCCATCAGGTTTGCGAACATATCCGGTGGCATGGCCTGATCCGCATCGCATATGGCCTCCTGGGGGTTATGGTGTACTTCGATCATGACGCCATCTGCGCCCGCTGCCATAGCCGCCAGGCTCATGGATTCAATGAGGCTTAATCTACCCGTTCCATGAGAAGGATCAACAATGATGGGAAGATGGGTGACCTCCTTAACAGATGGGACGATACTCAGGTCTAAGGTGTTCCGGGTATAGGTCTCAAAGGTCCTTATGCCTCTTTCACAAAGAATGACGTTCGGATTTCCTTCTGAAAGTACGTACTCTGCACAATTTAGCCACTCCTGTAAGGTTGAATACATTCCCCTTTTCAAGAGCACAGGCTTTTGCACTTTCCCGACCTCTTTCAGGAGAGAGAAGTTCTGCATGTTTCTGGTGCCGATTTGCAGGACGTCTGCATATTCGCCTATCCAGGAGACATCTCTAGGATCCGTCACCTCGGTTACCACGGGAAGCCCTGTCTCCTTTTTCGCCTTTTCAAGGATTTTTAGTCCCTTGAGACCCAGTCCTTGAAAGTCATAGGGTGAAGTTCTCGGTTTGAAGGCGCCGCCTCTGAGCATCTTGGCACCCGCCTCTTTCACCTTTTGGGCCGTCTTTATGGTTTGTTCCTCATTCTCCACACTGCAAGGACCGGCAATCACCACAAATTCCTCTCCGATTTTCACATCCTCCACGGTGATGACCGTCCTTCTGTCTCTCTCCCCGTTTAATGCGGTAAGTCTCAGATTATTCATTGGCTTCTCACTTCCTCCGCTTTTCATGAGTACTTGGGTGAACAAATTGCCGATACTATGATGTCATTGCGAGGAGCCGAAGGCGACGCGGCAATCTCATTCCAACCTTTAGCCCAAATTCCTCACCAGATCGGACTGCTCGTAAAGACATAGCTTTCAATGGGCTCCTCTTTGAGAACCTCCATGGCCTCTGACACAGAAACGCCTTCGTGCACGATTTGCCCGATTGCCTTGATCATATTCCCCGGTTTCTTATACTGAAAGATGTTCCTGCCTGCAGACATCCCCGAGGCCCCAGCCTCCATCACACTGTGGACCATGTCCAGGAACTCCCTTTCCCTTGCCTTTTTTTCCCCGCCAATAGCGACCACAGGAACGGGGCACACCGAAACCACTTCCTTGAATGACTCCGCTGATCCACTGTAGGGGATACGTACCAAGTCAGCCCCCATTTCAGCCCCGACTCTGGCGGCTCGCATCATGTTCTTTAACTGCTTGTCTTTCTCTTTCACCCTGCCCGGGTCCATCAACGCATAGAGGGGCATGCCCCACTTGAAGGCATCTCGTGACACCTGGCCCAGGAGTTTCAACATGCTCCCTTCATCGGGTCCTCCCACATCCACCCTGACCGACACAGCATCCGCTCCTATGATGACGGCCTCTTCCACGTCAGTGACGAGCGTCTGTTTTCCGTTTTCCAAAGTGGCGGTCAGATGGAGTATCAAACCAATGTCTTTCCCACCGCGCCTGTGCCCAGCTGCGACAATCCCTTTATGGAGAATAACCGCGTTGGCACCACCAAGAGAGACCACGTCCACCGTATTCCTAATATCTTTGATGCCCTCTATAGGCCCCATACCCACACCATGGATCAGAGGAACCATCACGGTTTTCCTGGTATTTCGGTCCATGACCCTTTCCATACGAATTTTTTTCCCTAACATCTCATCTCCTCCTTGAGAAGCCGAATGAACTACTTCATGTCACCGCCTTTGTTCGCAAATAGTGATCAGCCAGGACGAGCCTGACCATGGCCTCGAGCACGGGAATAATCCGTGGAATAGAAGCGATGTCATGCCTCCCACCGAATTTCAGCTTGGACGGCTGTCCCTCTCTGTCAACCGTATTCTGTTCCCGGCTGATAGAAGGAATCGGCTTCATAGCCGCCCTCAGGACAATCCCCTCTCCACTGGAGATGCCACCAAGAATCCCACCAGCCCAATTTGAAGCAAAGCCTTCCTTAATCATGGGATCATTGTTTTCTGAGCCTTTGAACCTTGCGGCTTCAAAGCCTGCCCCTATCTCTACGCCCTTAACCGTCCCCACGGACATGACCGCCTTTGCAAGATCCGCGTCCAGTTTATCAAAGACAGGCTCACCAAGGCCTGCAGGGCAACCCGTAACACGCACCTCCACAATGCCCCCAATGGAATCCCCCTCCTTCTTGGCCCTTGACAGGGTTTCTTCCATCTTTTTTGTGGCTTTCGGGTCCGGGCAGTAACAAGAGCTCTTTTCCACATAATCCAAGTTCTTACTCGTCGCCTTGATACCGCCTAACTCAATGGTGTATGCCAAAACCTTTATGCCCAACGGTTCCAGGATCTTTCTGGCCACGACTCCAGCTGCTACCCGGGCGGCCGTCTCTCTGGCGGAATATCTCCCGCCTCCCCTGAAATCAAAGTGTCCATATTTCTTGAAATAGGTATAGTCCGCATGTCCTGGCCGGAAAAGCTGGCGCAAAATCTCGTATGGTTTGCTGTCTGCGTCCCGGTTACGGATGAAAAGGGTAATGGGCGTGCCTGTTGTCATTTCTTGGTACACACCCGACAGGATCTCCACCTGATCCTCCTCCCTTCGTGGTGTGGAAAAGGAACGTGTTCCTGGTCTTCGTCGCGCCATATCCTCTCTAAAGTCCTCCGAAGATAGACTTATTCTGGGCGGACATCCGTCAATAACCGCTCCCACCCCTTCACCGTGTGATTCACCAAACGTGGTTACCCTGAATATTTCCCCAAATGAATTCCCGGCCATAATTCCTTCCTCAGTCCTTTGATCCATAAGCTCGAACAGAAACTTATTTTTCAGGACTTAGTGCTGAGTGAGCAAAATTTTAAAACCATGTCCGCAAAATACATCACCGTACCTGCGAATCGAAGCACTTAAGGTCATTCTGGTAAGTTTTTGATAATCAGGGCTGCTGCGTCCCCTATGGAGAGATTGGTGGTATCCACCACCAGATCCCCTGCCCGCTCGTAAAACGGTTTCCGAACGCTTAGGACCTCCTTGATTTCCTCCAAAGGATCAGCGCCTGTTAAGGAGGGTCTCACTTTGCCTGATCCCTGCTCTTTCGCCATCCTCTCTCTTAGAACCTCGGGCTTCCCCTTGAGCCAAACGAACCAACCATTTTGTTTCAGGATTTTCACATTCTCCTCGTCCATCACGATCCCGCCGCCGGTGGCAATGACCAGATTGTTTCGCCTTGAAACCTCTTTAACCAGCCTCTTTTCAGTCTCCCGGAAACGGTCCCATCCCTTTGTGGAGATCATTGTCTCAATGGAACAGTCTGCATTCTCCTCGATCAGTGCGTCCGTATCCAGAAACTCCTTGCCCAATTCTCTGGCAAGGGTTTTCCCTACCACGGTTTTGCCACTACATCTGTATCCTATGAGTACAATGTTCATCGCAGGCCTGATCCACATTTCCCTTTACAGCGTTTAGGGTTGACGTTTACCAGAACATGCTAGAATGCCCGCTCTTCAGAGCGGGGATGAATGGCATGCTTATAATTCCCCTCCCTCGATGGGAGGGGATAAAGGCCTGCCCCATCAAGGGGGAGGAGGTTGTCTTGGTTAGTCTCAGATGCCCCGCGGCTTGCCGCGGGGAGATTCACTCTAAAAACAAAAAAGCCGTGGGCTTTTTGGGCTGCCCACGGCTCTTAAAATTGCAAACAGATGGCTGTCAATCCATGGGCAGACCTCCCCTAAAAAAGAAAAAATAAAAGCTCAGCCCGGATTGATTGTCGATCATCTTTGCCCTTGGTCCTTACTTTCCTAAGTTATTTCCAGACTTTTTAAACACATTCCACACCTTTGTCAAGAAAAAACTTGCGCGCTCAAAGCACCTTTACCAACTCCAGCCATCCTGGCCGGTCAGCTTGGGCCCCCTGGATA
>Ga0111161_1025_pt1 | contig 16554 bp, 15 predicted proteins | sample DeeMarSeWOR28_12_FD_80264 | JGI IMG/M metagenome (GOLD analysis project Ga0111161, IMG submission 80264) | Nitrospira bacterium SG8_3
GTGCCAGCCACCATGAGGGCCTCTGCAGAGGATGCCAGCAGGTAAGATTTGTTAAGGGCCTGTGTCGGAATGGCTTCTCCAAAAAAAACCACGTCAGGCTTCAGGATTTTCTCGCATTGACACCGAGGCGGATATTCCCCTCTCTTCTCTTCAGCCGTATAGGCCTTTCCGCACCAGAGACAGGATAGGGTGCTTGTATTTCCATGATATTCTATGACATTAGTGGCCCCTCCCTCCTGGTGCAGATTGTCCACGTTTTGAGTGATGATATAATGAAGGTACCCCATTTTTTCCAGCTCGCCCATTCCCAGATGGGCCTTGTTGGGCTTGGCTTGATCCAACAGGCTATCCATCTCCTTCAGCATCATCCAAACCTTCTCAGGATCCTCTCTAAAGGCCGTAATGGTCGCATAATCCTCCGGGCTAAATTTCGACCAGAGCCCTCCCGCACTCCTGAAATCAGGGATTCCGGATTCCACAGAAATTCCTGCACCCGTCAACGCAAGGGTCAATTTAGAGTTGTAGATGATTTCAGCGGCCTGGATAATCAAATTCTCCATGATTCCTATCTCTCCTATGAGTCTATAAGGACGTCTGAAGTATACGGACGCTTCATCTCAAACACCTGCTATTGTATCGCTTCAAGCAGGATCTTCCTCTCCGTATTGTCGTAGCTCTTGATCAGGGCCTTGAGAATCTTTTGTTCTCCAAAGATATTGATCATTCTCACCTCATCCCCCTCCACATCCACCTGATCCACGTTCTCCAGCAAAATTTCTTCCTCACCATTCTTTAAAATATAGGCATGTGCTTCACACATTGTCACTCTCCTCAATGTTAGAATTTACTCTCCTTTTCATTCTCTTTGCGGATATCAATTTTAAGAAGGCCAGGGAGTATTGGAGTAATGGAGTAATGGACAGAGAAGAAACGCCTCGCATTCCGCTAACCCAGTACTCCAATACTCCATTCTTCAGGTGATGCTCTCAGAGTGCTTTTAGCGCCTTTTTTAAACACTCCGTACTTCGAGTGCTCAATTCGGTCATTTCTCTCACGTATCGGGCGCTTTCCGCCTTTCCAGCCTCATCCAGCAGATCAGCAAACGTTTCATATTCCTCTTGGTGATGGTCATTATGTTTGATCCAACGTTCAAGCATTATTTTTGCCTTTTCAACAAATTCCATAGTATGTCTCTCCTTGTTCCCCGTGGCTATATCACATCGCGGGGTCATAAGTCAGGCCAAAAAAGGGAAAAGAGTCGCAATGGCCCAGATTGCTACGATGGCACAGAAGAGCTCTTTTCATGTTCAAAATGCCACAAGTGAAGTCAATAATCAATGGCTCCCTTTGAACCGCCATAGATGATGCATTATGGCTGATCAGGGGGTTTAGAAAGCCATTGACTATGACACCCCATAGGGTTAGTATCTCCGTGCCTAACGGATTTCAACCGGGCGAGCTGTGCATTTTCAACTCCAGGAGGCTTTAAATGCAGGGCGAGGAAATTTTGCAGGGGAAAAGGGTTCTTATTGTGGATGATGAGCCCGACATTCTGGAGACCCTTGAGGAATTACTGGATATGTGTCTCATAGACACAGCCCCCAACTTCGAAACCGCCAAGAAATTTCTTGATAAATATACATATGATGTGGCCATTCTCGATATTGTGGGCGTGAAGGGCTATGATTTACTCAACCTGGCTGCGCAGAAGGGTCTTCCCGCCCTCATGCTCACAGCCCATGCGCTCAGCCCTGAGTACCTTGTCAAATCCATCAAAGGAGGGGCCAAATCTTATATCCCAAAAGAAAAAATTGCGGACATCCCTATTTTTGTCCGATACATTTTAGAGGCACGCACGGGAGGAATCGAAAAGGATAGCACCTGGTTCGCCAGACTCAGCCCGTTTTTTGATAAGAAGTTTGGCCCTAGATGGAGAAGAAAAAATGAAGAATTCTGGAAGGACTTTGACGAGACCTATACGAGTCGTATCTCCAAAGAAGAGCTTGCAGAGATTATGTAGCCCTGTTCAAGGGCACCTCAACTAAGAACTTCGCTCCCTTTCCCAAATCACTTTCCAGGGACAATTTTCCGCCCATATCCTCCAACAAGACCATGACGCCAGCTAAACCTAAGCCATGGCCCCTCACGCAGTGGGTCTGTTCTCCGTTCATCTGAAAATAGCATTCAAAGATCTTTTGGTGATATTCTGCAGGAATTCCCTCCCCATCGTCCCTCACAGAAAGGAAGAGAGACTTCTCATTGCTTTCTATCCCGATTTCAATCATTGTTTTTCGGTATTTCAGGGCATTGTTCAGGAGGTTTCTTAGGATCTGCCGGATTTTGCCCTCGTCAAGATGGACTTCCTGACACCAAAGATTCTCATCCACATGGAGTATGATGTTCCTTTCAGACAAGGTCTCCTTTAAGGCTGCGAGGGTCACGCAATCCTTGACGCTTTCTGCGCTCCTATAATCGATTAAATCAAACAGCTCCACCAGAGACTGCTCAATTAGATTAGAAAGGGAGAATCTGTGCGTGTGAATAATCCCCTCGCTAGATCGCCCTATTTCCATGGCATCGTTTACCAGCGTCTGGGTAATCTTGGTATTCCTCAAGGCCCTCTTCAGAACTTTCTGTTGTTTTTCCGTGAGGGGACCATATTTCTCTGATCTTTCAATGAGAGAGGTTATTCCTGCCTCAATGACAGCGAGTGGGGTCTTGAGATCATGAATCAAAAGGTCAAATTTTATTCTTCGTGTACCCATCTGAACTCCCAGTGTGATGCGTTCATTGCCCTGTTTATTAACTAGCTACGAAAAGACGATGCCCACATATCCAACAAAGCTGCTATCAGGTCTAATGTCATAACTTGTGGAATAGACGAGTTTTTCTCCTTTTTCGGCACCTAGCCCTTTCGCTGCCGCGATGGCTGTGGCCGCAGCCCCTGAACAGCAGGCATTATGATTTTTCAATGATTCCTCTACCACACCTGGTGCATCCATAGCCACCATCAAATCCACTACCCTCTTATCGTTTTCGTTCTTTACCCAATTAACGGCCTCTTCCCCGACGCCTTTGGGCGTGTAGCCGTAGTTGTATCCATAGTGCGTCAAATCCGTTGAGCCCAGGATAATCGTCTCTCGGCCCATCTCCACGGATAGCTGGCCGACCCGTTGCCCAATCTTGAGGGAGCTGAGAGCGGGTGGGACGCCCACAGGCAGAATCTTCGAGTCTGGGAAAAAATACTTTATAAAGGGCAATTGTAATTCAATGGTGTTGTCTGGCTCACAACGGGATGGCGTCTCCACATGAAAGCGAAACTCTGATATGAGCCTGTCGGCCAATTCATGATCAATCTCCAGGTCTCCGAGTGGCGTGGCCCACGCTCCCTCTTTCATGATGTAATTGCTGCCCCCGGGATGGAGATGCCTGCCAAAAATGACAACGGTATCTGTCCGCTTATCGCTCCTCAGACATTCGATAACCTTGCAGGCTATTTTACCCGAATAGAACCACCCCGCGTGGGGGACAATTCCTCCCGCTCTATCCTTATCTGTTGGAGGACAAGGGAGGCTGTCTGTGGAGAACGCCTCAATTTCCCTTCTGCACTCCGCCTCATTTCCGGGATACCAACTACCCGCAAAATCAGACCTTCTGACGGCCATAAAATCCACCCCCTCCCTCTCCCGTCATCCACTTAAGAATGGATATTTAATCGCCAAAACATCCAAAGTGTCTGAAATCAGGTTTTGGGGCCTTTATTGGCCAAGTTCTTGGTTCTTGTGGAAAAGCGGCTCTCTTGCTACTATACAAGAGTTTTCAAAATTATCAATCAGGAAAATGATAAACGATTATCAGACAACAAGATCCCCTTCAAGGGGTGAGGTATCAATCTGCCAAGAAATATGGTACCCCTCACTTGATTCTCCCGACAAGGATGGCCATATATAATTACAGTTATGATTCCTGATAATTCTATTTCATTGAGGTTGGATACGTGCCTATTAATATCGCTGAATGGATAATAAGGATACCCGTTCTCCTTTTTGCCATTACCATCCATGAATATGCCCACGGCAGGATGGCCCTTTCCCTGGGTGATCCTACGGCTAAAGCCGCCGGAAGGCTTTCATTCAATCCCATAAGCCATATCGATCCCTTCGGAGCCATTTGTCTTTTTCTGTTCAATTTCGGCTGGGCCAAGCCAGTCCCGGTAGATTTCCGATATTTCAGTAATATTAAGAGGGATACAGTGCTCGTTTCCCTCAGCGGTCCTCTGGCCAATATTGCCGCGGCCTTGGTCACTGGCCTATTCATACGGTATTTTTTTGTAGGATGGGAGATCTACGTCAAGGTGTTGGTATACATGCTCCTCATGAACATAGGTCTGGGTATATTTAACCTTCTGCCCATCCCCCCCTTGGATGGTTCACATATTCTGGAAAACATCCTTCCAACCAAGGCTTCATACAAGTATCGGGAGTTTCGGCGTTACGGACCCCTAATTCTGATCGGAATCATCATGCTCGATAATTTCGCTCGCACTGGCATTTTAAGCCGAGTACTGATCTACCCCATGATCAAATTGGCCCATCTTTTTGCCGGCGACAATCTAATGAGGCTGCTCGGGATTTCTTGATAAATCTGGTGGGCCGCTTTAAACTCTATAGGATCTCCCTTCATGGGTTGTTTTCAAGGAATTTCCAAAGCGTTTGCGCCATGAATAAAAGAACCCCACCGCTCTTGCGAGCCATGGGGTTCTGATTTGCTGTTCGGCTAGGCCCCTGCCTAAATCCTTCTTCTCGCCCTAGGGTTCATCTTGGTTGCGGGTCATATGACGTGTATAACCCTCAACGATTTTTTCAGAATCCACTTGAAGAATTTCTGCATATTGTTTTAAAAAATTTTTTAAATATATGAGGGGGGGAAGCCTTTCCAATTGATCATTCTCTATCGCATCCAAAACGGATATAGTGATCCTTGTGATTTCAAAGACCTCTTCCTGCTTTATCCCAATCGCTTCTCTCAGTCTTTTCAGATCGCTCCCGGAAATCCTTTCTTGAGATAGGATCTCGCTGGCCATACTTTCCACGTCCCCTTCTTCAATCTTTTTCCTCACCATGTTAGAAACTGCATTAGAGTAAGTCACTTTGTTGTGGAAAAAAAGCTGGGCTGGCTTGCCTCGCTGCTCCCCGTGCAGTATCTGTTCATCCACCCTTCCAGAATCCACAAGCATTCTATCATAATCAGCTCTCTTGACCTCATCAATCAACGTGAGAAATGCCTCTTCAACTTTTTCTCGAATTTCGTCCCTTTCATCGTCCGTAAAAAGGGAATAGGTGGTCAGGGAGTCTTCATTGTAAATGGATAAGGCTTCCTTGTAAGCCTCTCTGATCTCGTAGGAAGACGCGCCAACCGGAATTTCCAAGATTTCATAATAGCTCAGATCTTCAAATTTCTTCATAACAAGCCAGATGGGCGGATATGGGCTTTTGTCCGTTATCTGATATTTTATCTGCCACGTTCTTCAAGTCTGTCGCCGTCACGGTGTAGGGGTATTTATTTACATATATATTTCTGGCAAGAATCGAATCATGCACCCTCTCGTCATAGGTGACATTGCCCAGGAATTGAAATTTAGAATAAAAATGTTTGTCACATACTCTCTCAATTTTCTCACCAAGGCGCGAATCTGTTTTTCTGCGGAACTGGTTCAGAATGATGTTAAATCCATATTCTCCCAATTTGCTTTCCAGGAACTCCCCCTTCTCAGGTTCTTGTTCGATCAAAATATCAATGATATCCGAAGGCCATCTCACGATCCCAAGCCCAGGGTCACCTAGAAGTTCCTTTACGATCCTTTGGAACTCCTTTTGCTTGAGCAGTTGCTTGATTCTTCTTAAATAGACTGACTTAATGAAACGAAAGGCGTTTTCTATCGAGGTGGGCTCAGGCGTAATTACAAATATGCCTTCATTAGATGTGAGGAAGAAATCCAAGGTGTTAAAGCTCGTACCCGCTCCCAGGTCTAACAAAATGTAATCAAAGGCGAGGCCTTGGATTGCCCTAATAATCTTCAGCTTCTGCAGGTAAAACAGGTTTGCGCTCTCCATGGAGCAATTGGCAGAACTGATGATAAAAAGATTCGGGACTGAGGTGGATACGATGGCCTGTTCCAGATCTTCAAGCTTTTTGTTCAGGAATTCATTCAGCCCGATTTCAGTGTTCTTGAGTCCTAAAAAGGAATGAAGATTGGAGCCACCCAGATCCAGATCAATCAACAGCACCCGCTTACCCTGCTTTGCAAAAGAGACACCAAGGCTCGCAGATATAAAACTCTTTCCGCTCCCACCCTTTCCACCGCCTATGGGATACGTTATTGACATTTTACGATTACTGCCGTTGGCCTCCCTTGAATTTCACCTTTAACGTGATCGTAAAGGAATTTTCTTTTCTGAGCCGCTAGGCCGCGTTCGTTCTATGAAATTGCGTGACGATTTCATGCTTCGTCACTAGGACTTTTTTGATTTTCTCTTTGCGCTTAACCTTTGTCATGGGCGCTGCCGGGACGCGTCCGATCATCCGTCTCTGAATGGACTTCAAGTTCCCTTCGCTAGTTCAAAGGGGATTCACAATCTTCCTAGTAAAAAACTTGAAAAAGGTACAGGTATGAGAAGGTCGGTTCTTATGTGGATACAGCTTCAAGACAGATTACCATTACCAAATAATTCTTTAGTTTTTAATCATATCAAACAGCCTGCCAAATTGTCCAGCTAAAGAAGCAAGAAATATTGTAGGGTGGCATATCATATGCCACCGAGTAACGGGCTTCACGCTAGGAGATGAAGGCTATGGTATGAATACGGGTTCGCGCAGGATCTGCTTGATCGCCGAGTAGGCCATTGAAGCGAGCCTTGGATGGGACCCTTCTAGATTGGTCACTTGTCTGAGATGGTCAGCCGTCCTTACAATGAGTGAGGCCATATCACCTTCATCTATTGGGATAATAGATAACAGCTGTGGCCAAGGAACCCCTTTGGCCCACAAATACAGGGCTGAAGCTGGCCAGAAGAAAATGGGAGGGTTTTCAAATCCCCTCTTCACTTTCAACCTTCTCATATCCTCTATAGAATTAAGAACTTCCTCGAATGCCTCCTCACAAGCCTCCAGATCAACAGGGCTTTCTATCTTTAGCTCCAATTCCTGGGCCCTATCCCACACGAAAGGTGCTATGCACCCGGCCGTTATCTCGGGAGAGGCCTGGCTGAAAGCGCCCTTCCTTATGGCCTCGGCAATGAGCAGGGGATGGTCCAATCTTAACTTGGAGGCCCAGAAACCATCCGGGGTCAGTCGGTCCATTTCATCCACAAAGCCGGTCTCTTTCAGGAACCTCAAGTGCCTCTTGAAACTCACCCACACGCCTCCCCTTTCCCCCTCCATCTGGTAAGCAAGTGAACGAAATTTCCTCAGAATCCTTTTTAGGTCCTTGTTCATTCGCGTATGGCATTCTTTGATATGCTCACAAGTCTCACATGGAAGATCTCTTAATCTATCCTTTACAGGATCCAGCTCCTCCTCTACGCCACCCCCCCCTGAAACATCCACATTCAACACTTCCAGTTCCGCAACCCTTATACCATCGAAGAGAGCCTGCAGTCGCTCCACAGAGTATCCCTCTGGCAGGCTGACCCTGTAATCATAAACGCCTTTGATCTTATCAAGGGGGACCTTTCTCATCCGGATTTTTCGTTTCCGCCTCCTAACGGCCTTTTGAATATTGTGGGCCGCGCAAACCAATCGTCCGTCTTCCATGAAAGTGTGGAACACCACATAGACACCCTTGTTCTTGTGGAGAAAAAGTCTCCCTGGTTTCAAATATGCCTTGTATGTTTTCATTAGCCGTTCATTGCGGATCTCTCTCCTCAGGTGACTCGCCTTTTTTTGTATTTCGAACCTTTCGCGGATATTTTCCAGAATCTCGTAAGGGTCACCCGTATCACATTTTCCCCGTGGAAGCGCTTCCTTCAGTACGTTTAGCATTTCATCCCACTGCCTCTGAACCTTTGACCCTGATTGCCTCTCCTGGAATGCTGCAAAGGACCGATCCAGCAGGTCTTTCACCTCCACAGGTGTATGCGACAAGAGCAGATTCAAGGTCATAGAGAAATTGATCTGGATCTGGCTCATGAGGGGTTCAGGGGGGGAGTCTCTGAGTTCGTAAATGAGCTGAGGATCCTGATGAAGACCGGGCACCACCAGGGCGAAGCCGATATTATCCTTTCCCCTTCTTCCGGCCCGCCCTATCATCTGATGTAGATCTGTGGCGGTAAGGTTGGTAAATTCATGACCGTCGTAGCGGTCACTTTGAACAAGAACCACGGTTCTTGCAGGGAAATTGACTCCTGCTGCCACAGTGGATGTGGAAAAGATGGCCTCCAGATAGCCTTTGTTCATAAGCTTTTCAATGAGCACCTTCCAATAAGGGAGCTGCCCAGCATGGTGCGAGCCCACCAGTGCCTTAAACAGAGGCCCCATTTGTCTGTGCCCTTCGAGGTGGGGGTATTCATGCACAAATGCCATTACCTCCTGTTTCAGGCCCTCTGCCGGTGCCCTGGATTTTTCCAAGAGGAGGCAGGAGAGGAGGGCTTGATTGCAGTCCTTTCTTGACTTGAGAAAGAAGATGGCGGGAAGGAGATCAAATTTCCGCAGACAACGGATGATTTCACCAAAATTGATTCTTCCTGATCCTCTTTTTTTCCCCCGTGTTCGGGAAGAAGCAAATTTCTTGACCCTGGCAGTGAGTCCTTTCCTGCCAGCAAGGGGAGAAATGAGGCCGTCAGGAAAGAGAAAGAGCATTTCCAGGGGCACGGGTCGCTCATGTGAACGAACGACTGCGCTTCGTGTTCCACGATTTTCCTCAAGCCACTCTGCGATCTCTTCTGCGTTGGATACGGTGGCCGATAGGAGCAAGAGCCTCACCCTAGAGGGTAGATAGATAAGGACCTCTTCCCATACCACCCCACGATCAGGATCGCTCAAATAATGGGCTTCATCCAAGATGACCAGATCGGCCTGTATGCTGCTCCCCTCGTGCATGGCATCGTAGAGCTGGTTGCGGAGAATCTCCGTCGTGCCCACAATGACCGGGGCATCAGGGTTTTCCTTGCGATCGCCTGTTAATATGCCGCAGTGATCGGATCCGAATTCATGGCTAAACTCCTGGTAGATGGCATTGGAAAGGGCCTTGAGAGGCGATGCATACCACACCCGCAGTCCATTGGAGAGATAATGGTGGATGGCCTTTGACGCTATCCAGGTCTTACCAGCGCCTGTGGGGGCGCTGACCACAACATCATAGGCCTTGATTTTCTCTAAGGCCTCGAGTTGAAAGGGGTCAGGGTCGAATGGGGTGGGTTTGGGAACACCGATTTTCCTAAAGACGGGTTTGAGATGCGGGTCTAGGCGCGGTTTTTCATATAAACCCTTTGTTGTGCGGCCCGACCCTTTACGGCGGTGCCTATTTGGAGGGGCACGGTGGTACCGTTTTGTCATTAGTCAATGGCAGTGATCTAAAGTGCCTAAAGTGTCTAAAGTGAGCTAAAGTTTTAAAATATTCTTTCTTTATCTCATCCCTCTGATAAACTCGCTCCCGGGAGATGACAATATACCATTGTGTGGCTTTTTATAAAATCCATCCGTTAAAATAGGACCAAATTGTTTTCCTCGCTTATTAAGTAACCTCCTATCAGCCAAATTCAACTATTATTAATTAACCATCCCTTTTGATCTTCAAAAGTCACTGCATTCCTTTGTTCAATAGACCCTGATGGATTGATTGACGATCCAAAAACTTTAGGCACTATTATTTGACCAATTCCTTGGCCACCAGATCCATATCACTGAGATTGGCCTTCATGGCCAGGGCCAGATCCAAGGAATTTAGTCTCTCCTTGAGCTCCTCCATATCCTTATCGCAACCACAGGCTATTCTCAGACCATTAAGATAGACCTTTCCGGCCACCTCCCTCGCAAATAGACGCGCCGCAGCCTTTATAAAATCTGGGGTCCGCTCTTTCCCGTTGTAGGTAGACGCTTTTTGACAGAGGGCCTCACCCACCTCGCACCAAGCCATCATATCCGCGAGCAAAAACATCACATACTGGGATTTGGTCAGCTTGACCTTTCTGGCATTCAAGACGGCTTCGTTCAGTATCCGCATGCAATCTGATACTAACCGGGCACCGCTCTCCTCGGGGAGCTTGTCCAAGGCCTCAGCCTTGTCCAAATAATATCTACCCTTTGAACGGACACTCGTCCTCAACCTAAATGTGGAAATGATGTTGCGCTGGATCTCACTGGTACCCTCAAAAATCGTGGTAATCTTCAAATCCCTTTTGATCTTTTCCACTTCATATTCTCGAATATACCCATAACCTCCAAAGGCCTGGATACCGTCATTGGCCATGGCATCGCCCGCTTCAGTGGCAAAATATTTGGCAATAGAGCCCTCCACCTGGAGATCCTCTTCTCCAGAGTCCAACCTGCGGGCCGTTTCCTCGATATAGGCCCGAGCCGCCTCCAATCGGACGGCGTTTGGGACCAATAATTTGTGGGTGTAACCCTGTTTTTCGGAAAGGGTGGTTCCAAACTGCACCCTTTCTTTGGAATATCTGATTGTCTTTTCCAAGGATGCCACGCCACCGCCCAGCCCAAAAGTGGCCACCATAAGTCTCGTATAGCCGAAAACCTGATTGGCCTGCTTTAATCCCTGACCTTCGATACCTCCCACAAGATTCTCTATGGACACATAAAGATCTTCCAAAGTCAAAGGGCACGTATCGGAAGCCCTAATGCCATGTTTATCCTCATGCTTTCCCGGATTCAGCCCCTCAGCCCCAACCTCAACAATGAAGAAAGAGGGACCATCGGGCGCATCGGCCAAGATGGTGTAAAGGTCTGCCACCCCACCATTGGTGATAAATTGTTTTTGGCCGTTGATCTTGTACCCCTTGATGTCTCCTTGATCATCTAAAACTCTTTCAGCCTTTGTTTTAAGGGCTTGAACATTGGAACCCGCCTCAGGTTCAGTAACGCCATAGGCCACAATGAGGCCCTCGTCTGCGATTTTGCGAATGTACTTTTCTTTTTGATCCTGTGTGGAGCCCACCATAATCGGGTCCATCCCGAGACATATGGCCAGAAAAGCGGTCGCCACAGCCAGATCCATTTTTGCCATTCTCTCCGACACAATAGCGATTTCTGTGGCTCCAGCCCCGAGCCCCCCATACTCCTCTGGAATAAAAATGAGGTGAAGAGCCACGTCCGGACTCAGCATGAAACGAATGAGATCCATGGGAAACTCCCCGACGCGATCCATCTCCAACTTTGTCTCCAAAGATACCCTGTCCCTTTCCAGTTTTGAAATGGTATCAAGGACCATGTTAAGGATTTCAGGATCCATTTTACCTTGTTGGTTCATTCACCATTCTCCTAAAGCTTATTTGTGTTCCTGCACTACAATTTAAACAAACCATTAAGATTATTGAGCACTCTCTCTTCGCCCCCTATTATCTGGCGCCCATTCTCATCCCCCCATCCAGTCTGATGACTTCCCCATTGAGCATGGGATTTTCAATAATGTGAGAGACGAGTCTTGCAAATTCAATGGATTTGCCCAATCGTTTTGGGAACAGAGTCATCTTGTAGAGGGACTCTTTAACCTTATCAGGCAACCCGGCCAGCATGGGTGTCTCAAAGAGCCCTGGGGCTATGGTTACGACCCTTATCCCATAATCGGCAAATTCCCTGGCCACGGGCAAGGTTACACCGACCACACCAGCCTTGGATGCGGCGTAGGCAGCCTGACCGAACTGTCCCTCCCAGGCAGCGACAGAGGCCGTATTAACCACCACCCCCCTCTCACCGTCCGAATTGGGGCTGTTCTTTACTATATGTTCCCCGGCCAGCCTGATGACGTTCATCGTGCCCACCAGATTGATCTGCACCACTTGATTAAATTGCGCAATGGGCATTGGCCCTTCTTTGCCCAGCACTTTCGCTGGCGTCCCGACTCCAGCACAATTTATGGCGCCGTGAATAGCACCAAAAGATTCTATGGTCCTATTTATGGCTGCCTGGACACTTTCCTCGTTGGTCACATCTGTTTTGCAGAATATCACAGAGTCACCCAGTTCTGAAGCAATTGTTTGCCCCCGCTCTTCCCCAATATCAAGGATTGAGACCTTTGAGCCCTTTTCCAGAAGGTGACGGACAGTGGCCTCCCCCAAACCGGAGGCCCCTCCACTCACCACACAAACACAACCTTTTATCTCCATGATAAACCTCCTCCCCTCCTTTCAGTTTCTCTCCTGTGAGAGAGATTATTCACAGCGCAAGAGAATATCGAATATAGAATAAGGAATCTTGAATATCGAACAATTCAGAATTCTTTATTCATCGTTCATAATTGGTCTTTCAGGATGCCAAAGGCTCACGCGTCCAGGCCCATTTCCCGTGACAAGATCTTTCGCATGACCTCTGAGGTCCCCTCCACGATCTGCAACACCTTGGCACCCTTGTAATATCGAGAAACCGGGTATTCTGCCATATATCCGTATCCACCATGTATCTGAACGGCATCTGAGGCCGTCTTTTCCAACATCTCCGAGGCAAAAAGCTTTGCAGCCGTTGCCTCAAACGTATGTTTTCTCCCCTGATCCTTCAGCCAGGCCGCTTTCAGGTACTGATTCCGAGAAAGTTCAATGGCAACGGACATATCCGCCAGCTTGAACTGAATTGCCTGAAAGTTGCCGATAGGTTTACCGAATTGCGTCCTCTCCTTGGCATAACGCAGGGACGCATCTAAACAGGCCTGGGCCACACCCACTGACATGGCCGCAATGCTAATACGCCCAGTTTGGAGGACTGATAGGTGTTGTGAAAAGCCCTTTGCTGGATCACCGAGAAGGTTATCTTTAGAGATCTTGCAGTCCTCAAAGATCACCTCATGGGTGGCCGAACCGTGCCATCCCATCTTTTCGTACCTCTTACCCAGCGTAAAACCTGGAGCCCCCCTTGGGACGATAAAGGTGGAGATCAAACCACGTCCCCTGGCGGCCTTCTTGGTCAGGGCAGCGATCACGATAAGACTGGCATTATCGAGACCTATATTGGTGATAAACTGCTTGGTCCCATTGATGATCCACTCCTGTCCATCCAAAATGGCCGTCGTCCGTATTGATCCGGCATCAGAACCCGCATCCGGTTCTGTCAGACCAAAGGCACCGATCTTTTCACCCTTTGCAATAGGAACAAGGTACTTTTCCTTCTGCTCCTCCGTGCCAAAGACCTCCAGTTCCTGGGCTACCACACTGGTTGTGACGTCCAGGAGTGCGCCAAAGGTGATATCACCCCGAGACACTTCCTCGATACAGAGGTGCATGCCCACCCAGTCCCCCCCACTGCCCCCATACGCCTCAGAGATGGGAATACCCATCATACCCAGTTCAGCCATCTGACTGATGATGTCATAAGGGTATTTGCCCGTACGCTCGATGTCTTCGGCCCGGGGAGCAATGACGTCCTGGCTAAAGGACTGACACATTTCTCGGATCATCTTGTGCTCTTCTGTCAGATCGAAATCCAACTTTTCCACCTCTTTACAGAATTGCGAAGCAATCTTATAACTTTATCCATCCCAAAAATCAATCGTTTGTCCCAAGCGCAGCATGAGGCGCTCGGCTTGCAGGCCCTCCTAGGTTTGCTGACCATTGGCGGCGGCAATGTGTCAGTGGACTCGAAGCAATACCCTTGACACGATCATGACACACCTTTAGATTGATTTAGTGGTTCTCTAAAGGTCTATGAGGAATGATTAACCACTTGATCGTTAAGAAACGGAGGAAAAACATCCCATGAAAATCAAAAACGGCGCTGAATACATGGAGAGTTTGAGGAAAATAAATCCGACCATTTACTACAAGGGGGAAAAAATCAAGGATGTGACACGTCATCCTGCCACGGCTCCACATGTCAGGGCGGCCGCAATGACTTATGCGCTGGCCGCGGATGAAGAATTTCGAGATTTGGCCACCACCACATCCCATTTGACGGGGAGAACCATCAGTCGCTTCACCCACGTGCATCAAAGCGTTGAGGACCTCATCAAAAAGATCAAATTCCTTCGTGTTTTAGGGCAGAAAACAGGCACCTGTTTCCAGCGCTGCGTTGGTCACGATGGTATCAATGCTGTTTATTCTGTCGCCTTTGAGATTGACCAAAAACATGGGACCGATTACTTTGAGCGCCTCAAGGATTGGCTTGTCTACATCCAGGATGAAAACCTTATGGTGGTGGGAGCCATGACCGATCCCAAGGGTGACCGGTCCAGAGGTCCTGCTGATCAACCCGATCCTGATCAGTACGTTCATGTGGTGGATCGAAAGGATGATGGAATCCTGGTTCGAGGCGCAAAAGTCCATCAGACTGGCGGTGTGAATTCCCATGAAATCCTTTTGATGCCCACAACGGCCATGGACGAGCGTTCAAAAGACTATGCGGTCACCTGTGCCATACCGGTTGATGCCCCGGGGGTCACCATGGTTTTTGGCCGTCAGGCGAGTGATGACCGGAGGGACAAACGGGAACGCATCGACTCCGGTAAGCCGGTTTTCGGTGCCGTGGGGGGTGAAGCCCTCATTGTGTTTGAGGATGTTTTTGTGCCCAAGGAGAGGATCTTTATGGACGGGGAGACCGATTTCACGAGTCCCTTGGTTTATCGTTTTGCTGCCCATCATCGGGCCAACTACGGCGCTTGCAAGACCGGTCTTATGGACGTCTTGACGGGAGCCGTGAGCTATTTGACCCAAGTCCAAGGAACGGCCAAGGCCTCCCACGTGAGAGATAAAGTCACGGAAATGATTCATCTCTGCGAGACCCTTTACAGTTCCTCCATTGCCTGCTCGGCAGAGGGTTGGCCAACGGAATCCGGGGCCTATATGGTGGATACCATGTTGGCCAACATCTGCAAACAGAACGTGACACGCTTCCACTTTGAGGTGGCCCGATTGGCCCTGGATCTGGCTGGAGGATTTATAGCGACCCTCCCTAGTCAGTATGACCTGGAAAGTGAAGATGTGGGCCATCTGGTGAAAAAATATTTTTCTGGCGTGGAGGGAATTCCCACGGAGCACCGCATGAAGATAGCCCGGCTTATCGAAGCCATGACAGGGGGCACGGCCCTGGTGGAGTCCATGCATGGTGCAGGATCCCCCCAAGCGCAGAGGATTATGATCTTGAGAGAAGGGGCGTTAGACAAGAAGATAAAACTGGCCAAGGCTCTGTTGGGTGTTCCTCAGAAGAAAGAGATCCTCAAAAAAGAGAAATCCAAATAAAAAACCACTTTCTTATCTTTTCCCTAACCTCCTGAGCCCTCATCCGAAGGAACCGTTTCTATCAGCCCGTTGATGATGACAACCAGGGCAGGCTTGTGCGGATTGTCTGTTTTGATGATTAGGTGCCCCGTGTAGTCCCCTGCACTTCTTGATACGTCCTCCACAGCAAGTCTGTAGAGATATCCGGGCTTGATTTCCTCAAGCTTCCACCGGATATGCCCGGGCAGATCATCTTCAATGCCTGTGATCTTCAGGGGCTTCTCATGGTTATTGATGATTTCAAGGGTCTCCTCGGGAACCTGACCCTTAACACCCCACAAAGAGAGATAACCTCCGGGCTCGAGGGAGATATGCGCATTGACCTCTCCCCTCAGATATAAAGCCACACTCCTTCTGACCAGGTCATTGGACCAGATAACGGCCTTTTTCTCAAATTGCCCTCTCACCACACTGCTATCTATGCTCAAAATGACTTTCCCCGTCCCACCGGGGGGGATGACCCTGTCGTAATGGGCCGCGAAACACCCTCAGGAATGGGTGACATTCTCGATATGAAGAAGTGCCGTCCCTTTATTGAATACGGTAAAGGTATGGGACAATGCCTCCCCTTCAAAGACTGGCTGGAATGTGTGGCTGGTTTTATCCACATGGATAATGGGCACATCTTCTCTCTGAGCGGAGAGTGCCCCATGCCAACCGAAAAAAAGGGCAACCAAAAAGATGAGACTCCATGGGGTTTTGTGAATCCTATGACTCATGATTCTTTTCCTTTCTCAACAACCTTGCTGTCCAGGTCGGGATAAGTCCCTGGAAACAAAAAATTGACGATCTCCCTGTAATCAGGATGGCACCCTTTGATGAGGGGTATTCCCTTCTTTTTTGCCGGCTTGGTGGCGCAGTCCCCTATACAGAAGGCGCAGGTTCCCAACTCCGATGGAGACTCTAAAGGCCCCATGATGATGTTTACATCACGCAGATCTTTCCTCTTCTCCAATTGCTCCCTGAGTTCCGGAGTGTAGAGGATCTTAGAAAGGGCCTTGTAAAAAGAAACGGTACACATGGTGCAGGCCTTTTCATCCATGTGTACCAGGAAATGATCCCGGCTGAAAAAAGCCATAGGCCTCTTGAATTCTGATCTCACGTCCTCAATTTTTTCACCCAG
>Ga0111161_1033_pt1 | contig 16393 bp, 13 predicted proteins | sample DeeMarSeWOR28_12_FD_80264 | JGI IMG/M metagenome (GOLD analysis project Ga0111161, IMG submission 80264) | Nitrospira bacterium SG8_3
GTCTCATCCCGCCGCTAAGTTGGTGAGGATAATCCCTGAGACGTTCTTCGGGAGACGGAATTCCCACATCCTTGAGGAGCTGGACGGAACGATCATGCGTCTCGCTTTCACTCAATGCCTCATGGATCGTGATTGCCTCCTGGATCTGATCCCCTACGGTAAAGACTGGGTTAAGAGAAGACATGGGTTCCTGGAAGACCATGGCGATTTGCTTCCCGCGAACCTTCTGCATATCCTCATCATTCAGTTCCAAGAGATTTTGCCCATTGAAGAGGACTTTTCCGCCCATAATTTTGCCTGGTGGCTGAGGAATGAGGCCCAGGATAGTCAGGGCTGACACGGTCTTTCCACAACCCGATTCGCCTACAATGCATGCAGTCTCACCCTCATGGACTTCATAGCTCACCCCTTTCAGATCCTGAACCGAGAGTAAAAGTTTGTTCTTCATGATAAGTGACTAAAGTGAGCTAAAGTGTCTAAAGTGCCTAAATTTGGAAAATCACGAAAGCACGAAAGTACCCCGGTTGAATGGCTTTCAGATTCAACGGGGCAGGCGAAAACAGGAAAAAGAGTAAAGTGCCATCTTTGATCCGCAAGTCGTCAAAATAATCTGCATCCGTTTTTCTTATAATCTCTATTTCTTTCGTGCTTTCTTGTTTTTCGTGTTTTCGTGATTAATATCTTTCTCTTAGTTTTGGATTTAGGATGTCGCGAAGGCCTTCCCCAAAAAGGTTAAACGCAAGGACTACAACTAAGATGGCAACGCCCGGGATAAAGGTCAGCCAGGGAGCATCAAATATGAAACGTTTTCCATCCGATAGGATGTTGCCCCAGGTGGCGTGGGGTGGGGGAACCCCGAATCCCAGGAAGCTCCCTAGCGCACGCGCTGCGGTTACAAAATCCTGCTCCCTTAATGAAAGAAATTCTGCTCGCACAAAACGCGTGGCGCCCATCCAGCTGGTCAGCCCAATGACAATCATGATGTTATAGATGCTTGCCGGCAGGAGTGCGACGACGGTCAGGATTAAAAAGAAGCTGGGAAAACAGAGCATAATGTCCACGAATCGCATGATCAGGGTGTCAATGGAAACGGTGTCGATGTGGAGAATACTCAGCCATCCAGGAAGGGAGCGTCTTTTCCATACATATTTCCAGGTGAAGCATAAGATAATGCCCCAAACTCCCGCACCTAGAAATGCAGCCCACAATGGTCTAATCCAAAGAAGAAGTAGAACAATCCCCGCGTGCAATAGGATGAGGAAGAGAATATGATCCAGCTGAACATGTTTTTGACCAAAATAACCCGAAATTCCCCCCATGATTATTCCGATAATTACTGCTATCCCCACAGCCACAAATCCCACCGTTAAGGAAACCCACGCCCCTTGTAACATCCTTGAGAAGACGTCACGGCCCAGATCGTCGGTTCCAAACAGGTAAAGGCCTAAAGTGGGAAGTTCTTCCGGGCTCAAGGCTTCCAGATTGGGTCTTGCGAGCGGTGGCCGAAGTTTTTCTTGGAGCCGCACGAGGGCGGGATCAAAGATGGGATCGGAAACTATGGCGATTTTAATATCGATGCCCAGAACCTCGAATCCAATTTGGATGCGTGAAGTGAGAAGAAAACCGGTTATTGCGGTGGCCGAAAAAAGGAGAAATATAGTAAGACCCGCAAAAGCAAGTTTATTCCTTTTGAAGAGCCGCCAGGACTCCTGTAAACGGGATCGCTTTGGAGCCGCTACATCTTCTACGGGTGCACTTTGGTGAGGTTCTTTGGGATTTGATTTCATCACAAGCGGATCCTTGGGTCGACAACCATATAAAGCACATCAGAAATAAAGGTCCCAATCAGCACAAGGACAGCGGAAATAAAGTTGACCGTGAGTATGATTGGATAATCTCGCGCCAGTATAGCCTCATAAGCCATCCTTCCCATTCCAGGCCATGCAAAGATGGATTCAATGATGACAGAACCTCCGATGAGGCCCGGCAAGATCAGGCCGAACATGGTGACAAAGGGCAAGAGAGCATTCCGGAGGGCATGCTTGTAGTGGACCTGCTCCTCAGGTAGCCCTTTGGCACGGGCCGTCCTCACATAGTCCTGCCCTTCCACTTCCAGCATTTGACTGCGGACGTATCGTGAGAGCACCGCAATCCCAGCGGTTGCCCCCAAGACCGAAGGAATCAAGAGATGCCAGACCCTATCCATGAACCAGCGAGGCAAAGAAGCGTCTCCCATCCCAAAAGTGTCCATACCGATCACGGGAACGTGAAAACGTGTCACCACGAAGATGATGAGAATGTAGGCAAAAAAGAAGCCGGGGATGGAGATGAGGAGATAAGAGAAAAATGTAGCGCTGCGATCATAAACGCTGCCTCTGGAAAGGGCCGACCGGATGCCGATCGGAAAGGAGAGTGTCCAGGTGAGAATTGTGCCCACTATGAAGAGCCATAAACTGTTCTTGAAACGCTCCCATATCTTTTTGAGAACCGGCTGGTTGTCCTTCCAGGATATGGTCTTTCCAGTAAAGAGATCACTATAAAAATAGAGATATTGAATGTACAGAGGTTTATCCAGGTGAAATTCTTTCCGAAAGCGCTCCACCATTTCAGGCGTGAACTTGGGATTTAAAGGGTCCACCTGGCTGGGTTCTCCGGGCGCCAGATGGATGACCAGAAAAGAGACAATGGAGACGAAAAAGAGGGTGATGATCTTTTGTATGATACTTCGGCCAATAAATGATAACATCGATAATACTCCTCACTTCGAGTGACTAAAGTGAGCTAAAGTGACTAAAGTTGAAAAACAAAGAAATCACGAAAGCGCGAAAGAACGAAGACACGAAAAATAGTAAAATTGAGCATGATAACTACTCAACCACTCGACGACTCAACAACTCAACCCCCTCAGCCTTCTGCTGAGAAATCGGGCGCCTGGTCGAGTTTTATCCATTTGTTGAAATAGAAAGTGAAATTACCGGTCTTCGTTGGCGTAATCTTCCTGTACTTCGGTTTCCCTTGGGCATCGGTCTCCATTATCACGATCCGCTTATCCAGGATGGCGGTCCACTTGTTTACATAAAGAAACGTGTACGGCTGCTCTCTTGCAATGATTTCATGGAGCCGGTGGGAGTAAGCCACCTGCCGATGGTGATTGTATTCCTGCCTGATTTTGATGATGAGATTATCCGCCTCCGTGTTCTTGAATCCCACAAAATTGAGTTGGTGAGGATTGGTCTGGCTGGAATGCCATATCTGATAGAGGTCAGGCTCGATTCCCATTTGCCATCCCAAGATTAGAGCGTCGAAGTCCGCCTTGTCCACACGTTCCTGGATAAATACAGACCACTCGAGGAGATCTGTCCTAACATCAATGCCAATCTGCCTCCAGGCGTCCTGGGCGATGGCCAGTATAGCCTTGCGGAGGTCGTTACCACTATTTGTAATAAGGGTAAATTGCAGCCTCTTCCCCTCCTTTTCAAGCCAACCCTCTTTGTTACGCTTCCAACCCGCTTCCTCAAGGAGCTTGAGGGCTCCTTCAGGATCATAGGGAATGGAGGGAATACGGTGGTCATAATAGTCGGTCTGTTTGACAAAAGGCCCGGTGATCCGCTCTCCTTGACCATAGAGCACATATTTTATGATCTTATTCACATCAATGGCCATACCGAGGGCCTTGCGAACCCGGCGGTCCCTGAATAGTTTGCGTCGCATGTTGTATCCAATATAGGTATAACCAAAAGCAGGCCCTGAAAAACTTTGGTACATTGGATCGTCCTTCAGACGTTCCACCTGGTGTGGTTGAACTCCGTAGCTGTCTATGGTCCCCGCGTAAAACTCCATCTCCTGGGTCAAGAGGTCAGGAATGATCCGGTAGACATAACGATGGTAGTTTGGCGGCCCTTCCCAATACTCCTGAAAACGGTGCAGGATGATGTACTGATCGGGCTTCCACTCTTGAAAGAAAAAGGGCCCACAACCCACAGGGTGGCGGTTGAACTTGCTTTGACGAAGAGTGAATTTTTCCGGATCCTTCCCAAGACGAAGGGCTTCCTCCATTAGAGCCTTGTCGTTCAGAAGGTGTTCCGGTAGCATTCCCATCGCCCATGTGCCAAGGGCTGGTGAATAAAGGCGTTTATAGACAATGCGAACGGTTAAGGGATCAACCACCTCCACTCTTTTGACCGGTTCATAATCTGAAATTCGGGGGGAAAGGTTTTTGGCGTTCATGATGGCTTCGTAAGTAAACTTCACGTCAAACGCGTCAAAAACGTGACCATCATGAAACTTCACATTCGGGCGCAAGTGAAAAATGACGATGGGATTATGTTCGGTGGCAGGGAGAAGCTCTTGAGCTAATTCCGAATTCCGAATTCCCTGCCCGCCAGTCGCTTTCGCTCCAGGCGATGGCAGGCGGGCGAATTCCGAATTATCGGTACTCAAGTAATCCACTGCGGGGAAGGAGCTGAAATAATTTTCACCCAAAATCCGAGAAAGTTTCGCAAACAACTCCTGATCCACCTTGTATAAGAGCAGCTTTATGCGGTCCGGAGCACTGACTTGGATCTTTACTTGTATCTGTCCTTCTACTTCCTTCTTTCTTTGGTGCCTCGTGACAGTGAATTCATTGGCAGGGATAATAGAAACTTCTTTGATGTTATCCAGGGAGGCTTTTACTTCAGGGCTGTCTGGGAAAGCCTTGGCTTTAGCCCCTTGGAGCAGTTTCACCACCTCTTCCGCACGGGCCCTTCCTATGCCAGGAATATCTATTTTTTCATTCACGTAAAAAAAGGCTTCCTCATGGATATCCCAGGAGGTGGCAAGACGCCCTCGGAAACGGAGTTCCTCGTCTCTGTCAATGAGCCCTTCGAAGACCATGCCCGCAATATCGCCGCTGGCAGAGTCAGCGTGCAGAATGGGGTTTAATATGCTGGCATCACCTATGGAGCCTGTAATGTAATCATTAAGGCGTTTGGGATTGCCTCGTGTCTGCTCTTCATAGGTGGGGACCCAGAGATAGGACTGGAGCAAGAAGAATATGATTAGAACAGGAATAAATATGAGGATTCTTCGGACGGTCATAGGAATATAGTAAGTGCCTAAAGTGACCTGCCCGCCAATGCCTCCTTGTCCTTGGTACTAGAACCTCCACAAAGCACGTGAGAGGAGAGGAAACAGGCGCGATACCCATAAATGGCTGTGGCAGGCGGGGCTAAATTGACTAAAGTGCCTAAAGTTGAAAGGCCAAGAAATCACGAAACCACGAAAGTACGCAAGTACGAAGACACGAAAAGGGTAAAGTCATGAAAAGATCCCGCGAAGAATGAGGTGCGTTGTTATTCATAACAAGTGCCTAAAGTGAACTAAAGTGTAAAGTGCCTAAAGTGCATAAAATGAAGTAAATTGCGTAAAGTGACTATTTGAGCCCTGTAGTTTAGCAAAAAATCCTGATGATGTAATTGGTAAAGTGGAAAAGTTGTGATAATAGGAATTTGGGGCTCTGCCCCTGGGCTTGGAATAATGGAGTAGTGGAATAATGGAGTGATGGATTTAAATGGGAAAAAGAGCCTTTTCTGCTTTGATTTATCAATACTCCGGTACTCCAACACTCCATGACCTAGGGCAAACCGAATCAATTTCGACAAAAGCATATATCCTCTGCATAACTAATATTAGCTAGGCCAGGTATTTTTTGAGCCATGTTTGAAGTCCTTGAAACAGCAAAAAAGGTGGCAGCGGAGAGCCTTCAGGTCCAGATTGACGGGCAGGCCCTGGTCCGTTTCTCAAAAAAACTGTTTGAAAAAGGGATAAACTTGCCTCCCTGGGAGCATCTCTACCACTTCTATGACGGAGGTGAGAAGACGGTCTCTTATCTTCTCGTGTTAGATACACTCAATTTCTGCTTTTGGCCCGCAACGGAGGGGATGAAATGGGAGATCGAATATAAGTCAGGAAAACTTTCAGGCTATTATGCTCTCGCGGTTTCTCTCAAACAGGCCCTTGAATCCAGGACTCCCATTGACCAGGCAGAGTTTTTGGCTGAGCTCTCTTTGGACGGGTTGAAAGAGATCCTGGGCGGGCGAGGGGAGTTGCAGCTCCTAGAGCAACGCGTTCAGAACCTCAATGAACTGGGAAGAGCCTTGATCGAGGAGTACGACGGAAAGGCCTCTGAGCTGGTGGAGTCCGCAGGCGAATCAGCCATTGCGCTGGTGCGGATTTTGTACAGGAGGTTATCGTCGTTTCGAGACGTGGCCAAATACCGGGGTCACCAAGTCCCTTTTTATAAGCGGGCACAGATTCTTGCCGCAGATCTTTACGGGGCCTTCCAGGGTAGAAAGTGGGGTCGGTTCACTGACATGGATAAATTGACAGCCTTTGCCGATTACAAGCTGCCACAGGTGCTGCGCCATCTCGAGATCTTGCGCTATGCTCCTGAGTTGGCCAACAAGATAGATGAGCGGGTCTTAATCGAGGCAGGGAGCCCTGAGGAGGTGGAGATCAGGGCGAACACCATCTGGGCAGTTGAGTTGATCCGGCAGGAACTGGAAGAAGTGGGAAAAGGTCTGAAGGCGTTCGAAATTGACTGGATCTTATGGAACCTGGGTCAGGATAAGGCGTTCAAGGAAAAACCTTATCATCGAACGGTGACCGTATTCTATTAGTGCGTCTTGACGGACTTGAGGAGCACTCCGTTAAAGGACCGGCCTCGCGGCCTTAAGGAGCGCTTCGCTTGAGGTTTAAGGCCTCACTTTTCTAGGTCCGTCTCAAGTCTCGTACTTCATTTTGGATTTTGGGAATTGGGATTTCATTTGACATTTGGATTTTGACATTTGGAATTGTCAAACACATGTTTTCGTTTGAGGTTATAGCGAAAGAGGGCGATGCAAGGGCAGGGAGGTTGGTTACGCCTCGCGGCGTTATCCAAACTCCCTCGTTTGTTTCGGTAGGCACTTTGGCCACAGTCAAAGCGGTGACGCCTGAAGATCTCCGTGAGATCGGCAGCCAGGTTGTCATTACCAACGCCTTTCATTTACACCTCCGCCCTGGCGAGGATCTCATAAGTCGGATGGGTGGGCTCCACCGATTCATGCATTGGGAAGGGCCATTGATCACGGACTCCGGCGGATTTCAGATCTTTAGCCTTGGTGCAGGGAAGGAACATGGGGTAGGGAAGATTGCGCCCATTTTCCCTGATGAAAATGACCGCGGAGGTCACTACGGGCTTGGGAAGAAGCCCTTGGTCACAGTCGACGAAGATGGCGTGCAATTCATCTCTTATTTGGACGGCTCAATCCATCGGTTTACGCCAGAAGGCGTGATTGGGATAGGGAGAAAGCTGGACACAGATATCATCCTGGTTCTTGATGAATGCACCTCACCTCTTCATGACTTCCAGTACACCCGGAGGGCGATGGAACGCACCCATCGCTGGGCGCAGCGGGCACTAGAGGCGTTCCAGCGAACTTCTGAAGGCAACCAAGCCCTCTGGGGGATCGTTCAAGGCGGGGCTTACCAGGATTTGAGAAAAGAGAGCGCAACGTTCATTGTGGACATAGATTTTGACGGGTTCGCCATCGGCGGTTCCCTGGGGAAATCCAAAAATGATATGCACCGAGTGCTGGATTGGACGGTTCCATATCTTCCAGAGCACAAGCCGCGACATCTTTTGGGAATTGGCAAGGTGGAAGACATCTTTGAAGTGGTAAGGCGAGGGATCGACCTTTTTGACTGCGTTGCACCCACAAGGTTGGCACACACGGGAACGTTCTTTACAAAAGAGTCGGAAGCATTCCAGATGCATATCCTCAATGCCCAGTTCAAGGATGATCCCCGGCCTATTGAGGAAGGCTGCAATTGTGGTACTTGCCGCAATTACTCAAGGGCGTATCTGAGACATCTGTTCCTGGCAAGGGAGTTGTTGGGGATGCAACTGGCAGCCATCCACAATCTCTCTTTCATGGAATCAGTGATGCGGGAGATAAGAGCGGCCATCAAGGAAGGGACGTTTGACGCACTGAGCAAAGCGTGGAAGAGGTAACTCACCACAGAGGCATCCCCCGTCGCCGAGGCTATGGCGGGGCAAGCAGAGAGCACAGAAAAAGTGCGCTGAAAGAGCGACCTGGCGGTCTTGAGGACCGTCCCGCGTAGCAGGACTTGAGGAACGCTGCGCTTCAGGAAGAATCTTTCTGGCCTTCAGCCTTAAGCGAACGGCGTTCGCGGTCTTTTAGGTTCCCATCTCCCAGGAGGAGAGGTATTTTTCCTGTTCAGGGGTGAGGGTATCTATTTCCACACCCATGGAGGCCAGTTTTAGGCGTGCAATTTCCTTGTCTATCTCTTCAGGTACAGGATAGACGTTTTTCCCCAATTTCTTGCTTTCACGTGCCATGTATTCTGCGCATAAGGCCTGGTTGGCAAAGCTCATATCCATCACACTCGATGGATGCCCTTCAGCCGCTGCCAGATTAATGAGCCTTCCTTCTCCGAGCAGGTAGAGCCTCCGGCCGTTGTTCAATGTGAATTCCTCTACAAAATCCCTGATCTGTCTTCGCGAGGTGGAGGACTCCGCCAATCCAGGCAGGTCCAGCTCCACGTCAAAGTGTCCAGAGTTACAGATTATGGCACCCTCCTTCATGGTCAGGAAGTGCTCCTTCCGTATAACGTTGATATCTCCGGTAAGTGTACAAAAAAAGTCACCCAAAGGGGCCGCTTTGGCGATGGGCATGACCTGAAACCCATCCATGACAGCTTCAAGCGCCCTAAGGGGATCCACCTCACAGACGATAACATGGGCGCCGTGCCCCTTGGCGCGGATGGCGGACCCTCTTCCACACCAACCATAGCCACTGATGACAAAGGTGCTGCCTGCTATGAGACGGTTCGTGGCCCTGATGATCCCATCCAGGGTGCTTTGGCCGGTACCGTAGCGATTGTCAAAGAGATGTTTAGTGTTCGCATCATTAACGGAGATGACGGGGAACTGCAAGACCCCATCCCTCTCCATGCTCCGTAGACGGATGACCCCGGTGGTCGTCTCCTCTGTTCCTCCTATGACGCCGGAAAGAAAGTCCTTTCTCTCCCCATCAGACAGGTTTTTGCCCCATTCACTGACCCTGGAATCCAGTTCATCCCATTTATTCAAGGCAATAAAATGGATTGAACTCACCAGGTCGGCCCCATCATCCATGGTGAGGTGTGGTTTGTGTTTCAGGGCAGAAAGGATGTGGTCATAGTAAGTGGGAGTGTCCTCCCCTTTTATGGCGAAAACAGGGATCTCGTCATCTGCCACAAGGGAGGCGGCCACATCATCCTGGGTGGAGAGGGGATTGGAGGCGCAGACCACAAGATCGGCGCCGCCTGCCTTTAAGGTTTTTAGTAGAGCCGCCGTTTCCGTGGTCACGTGTAGGCAGGCAGAGAGCCGAAGGTCCGTTAGAGGTTTGTCTTTGGTAAAACGTTCCCTGATACTGCTCAGTACAGACATACTCATCCCGGCCCACTCGATTCTTAAGCGTCCTTTTTCAGCAAGATTGATGTCCCTGATGTCGTAATCCATGTTCTTATCCTCACGTCAATGTCATTTGTCAGATCAGTTCAAGTGCCTAAAGTGTCTAAAGTGTCCAAAGTGCCCGGAATGACTAAAGTGCCTAAAGTGATCTAAAGTGACTAAAGTTTCAAAATGCTCTAAGCCGGTTGAGATTGCTTCGCCCCCGACTGTGTCGAGGGCTCGCAATGACTGAAAATGTTCTGGGCTAGCAGAGCGAAGCAATTTCAAACATTCAATTCCAAAATCCCTGCCCGCCAGTCGCCTTCGCTCCAAGCGATGGCAGGTGGGCGCAATCCGAAATCCGCAATGCGTTTTCTTCTATTTCACTGCTTTTTTCAGGTCTTCAATCAGATCTGTCTTTTCCCAGGTAAATTCTGGACGCTCTCGACCAAAATGGCCATAGTTGCACGTACTCCTGTAAATAGGCCTCAGGAGATTTAATCTCTCAATGATAGCGGCCGGACGCAGGTCAAAGTTCTTCTTAACGATTTCAGTCAATTCACTGCTGGGGACCACGCCAGTCCCGTAAGCACCCACCATGACAGAAACGGGCTCTGCTCGGCCAATGGTGTAGGCGATCTGGATTTCACATTTTTTCGCCAGCCCGGCCGCAACAATGTTCTTTACAATATAACGACACATGTAGGAGGAGCTTCTATCCACTTTTGAGGGATCCTTGCCTGAAAAGGCGCCCCCACCATGGTAGCCAAAACCTCCATAGGTATCCATGATAATCTTTCGTCCGGTTAATCCACAGTCACCCAATGGTCCTCCAACCACAAATCTTCCTGTCGTATTCACGAAATACTGGGTGTCTTTGTCCAGCATCTCCGCGGGGACCACTTTCTTTATAACTTCTTCGATAATCGAGTCTCGAAGGGTCTCGTAGTCCACATCAGGATTATGCTGTGCCGCGACAACGACTGTATGGACCCTGGTCGGTTTCTCGTCCACATATTCCACAGTCACCTGGGATTTGCCGTCAGGTCGAAGCCAAGGCAATTTCTCGGATTTGCGCGCATGAGCCAACCTTTTGGTTATTCCATGGGCAAGATATATGGGCATGGGCATGAGTACGGCCGTATCGTTGCAAGCATAGCCGAACATGAGTCCCTGATCACCGGCCCCCTGCTCTTTGAAAAGGCCCTCTCCGTTTACGCCAATGGCAATGTCCGGGGACTGTTTGTCTATGGTGGACAGCACAGCACACGTCTCCCAGTCAAAACCCATGGAGGAGTTGGTGTAACCAATATCCTTTATGGTTTCTCTGACGGTTTCAGGTAAATCCACATAGGCAGAGGTGGTGATTTCTCCTGCAATGATAGCCATGCCTGTGGTTACCATGGTCTCACAGGCCACACGTGCTTTTGGATCCTGCTCCAGCATTTTATCCAAAATGTGATCAGATATCTGATCCGAAATCTTGTCTGGATGGCCTTCTGTCACTGATTCAGAGGTAAATAAGAAACTTCCTGTCTTCATACGCTACTCCTTTATAAGTTGTGATTTTTCATCTTCCATGGCCCCTATGAGACAATTGTCAATCAACCTTGCCTTGCCCACTTTGACGGCAAGGGCCAGAAGGGCCTTTTCTTCGATCCGATCCACATCCTCCAGAGACATGGGATCGCATATGTTAATATAATCGATTTCAGTAAAGGGATGACTCAGAATCAGTTTTTCGACGGCTTCCTTGATTCTCTGAGCATCTTTCTCCCCTCGCCCAAACATCTCTCTAGACAGGTCCAGGGATTTCTTTAGGCAGAGAGCGGATTTCCTTTCATCAGGGTTCAGATAGGTGTTACGGGAACTCATAGCCAGGCCGTCAGGCTCTCTAACCGTGGGGACCCCAATAATCCGGATGTCCATGTCCAGGTCTTTTACCATCCGCTTTACCGCGGTCAGTTGCTGGTAGTCCTTTTCTCCGAATAGGGCCAAGTGGGGCTTTGCGATATTGAAAAGCTTGGCCACCACGGTTGTAACACCATCGAAATGTCCGGGCCGTGAAAGGCCACAAAGGGGCTTTGTGACTCTTTCAACCGAAATTGTTGTCTGGTGACCGTCTGGATACATCTCTTGCACAGACGGGGCAAACACCAGATCCACCCCCACATCCCTGGCACTGGCCAGATCCCCCTCCATATCACGGGGGTATGCCTGGAAGTCCTCACTCGGGCCAAATTGTGTTGGATTCACAAAAATACTTATGGCCAAGATATCCGCCAGACGCCCTCCCACCCTCATCAACTCTAGATGGCCTTCGTGAAAGAAACCCATGGTGGGCACGAGCGCTATGGTTTTCCCAGACAACCTTAGCTCCTCACACTGCCTGTGCATGGCGTCAATGGTTTCAATGACTTTCATGGCCGAGTGTCCAAGGTGAACTAAAGTGCCTAAAGTGAACTAAAGTGCCTAAAGTTGTTGAAGAGAAATACATCACAGGCAGCCCTTCGGTCACAGCCCTCCTTACCATGGAATAACCGAGGCTCACTAAATCTCACTGTTTGGAACTCATGGGAACGTAGTACTGGGTCCCTGTCCTCATTCTCCCGATCTGTGCGACCAGGTCCTGAAAGTCTTCCGGAATGTTCACAAAATCGATTCTCGAGGCATTAATCACGAGCAAGGGAGAATCAGAGTAGTGAAAGAAGAAATCATTAAAGGCCTGGTTGATCTCCTCCAGATATTTGGCACTTATGCCTCTTTCGTATTTCTTGCCTCGCTTTCTTATCCTCTCCACCAGTACATCTGTTGTGGCCTGAAGGAATATAACCAGATCAGGGGGTTTTATCCTTCTTCTCAGGAGCTGAAACAGTTGCTCATAGAGCCAGAACTCATCGTCATCCAGGTTGGCGCGTGCAAATATCCTGTCCTTATCAAAGAGATAATCCGAAATCATGGTCCTCTTAAAGAGATCCATTTGGGTAATATCCAATGCCCTCTGGTAGCGCCTGAGGAGAAAAAAGATCTGGGCCTGAAAGCTATACTTCTTTGGATCATGATAGAACTTGTGCAGAAAGGGGTTTTCTTCTGCATCCTCCAGCAGCGCCTCCGCGTTCAGTGCCTCTGCCAGCTTTAAAGCCAGGCTGGTCTTCCCAACTCCCAGGGGGCCTTCTATGACAATGTAGTGATGCATTTCATAAGCATGAATTTAGACCTTTGAAAAACGCCCCCTGTTGCCCAATCTCCCGCCCGCCTCGACTGAGCGAACTCAGGCTCGCGATGGCGGGCAGGCTGCGTCAGACTCAGATTTCAGCCCGCCAAAGAGCTATGGCGGGTTAATCCCCGAAATACTTATTGTGTATTCCTGCGCTGAAATCTTCGCCTTCCCCTCCGGGGCGTAGGCCCAACGGGCCGGAGGCTTGACCTTGAACAAAATTGAACATTTTCCAAAGGTCTAGGATCAAGAATTTGGATCAAGTTCAAGGGGCTTATTAGAAAACCGTTATTGATAACACTCAGCCCCTTAATTGTCAAGAAAGGGCTGGGAGAGCGCTGGTGAGGCACAAGAATTGATCAATATGGAGGGTCTCGGCCCTTTTCTCAGGATCGATACCGCACTTGCGTAGGGCCGCCAGAATCTCCTCGCTGGTGCAAGAGGAGAGTGTGCGCTTCAGGGAATTCAAGAGGGTTTTGCGTCTATGGGCAAAGGCCCCCCTCACAACCGTCTTGAATTTGGCCTCATCTTCAGCTCTTCGCGGATAAGGTCTCTCGAAATCCAGTTCCAAAACCATTGAGTCCACCTTTGGCTTAGGGTAGAAAGACGCCTTGGACACCCCGAGGAGGGGAGAAATGTGGGCATGGTATTGGACAAGCACGGTCATCGCTCCGAATTCTTTGTTCCCGGGGCCGGCGGTCAGTCTTCTGGCCAGTTCAAGCTGAAACATGAGTACCGCCCTACTCACAAGATTCCGGTTTACCACGAGTCTCTCAAGAAAAGGTGTGGAGATGTTGTAGGGTAGATTTCCAATGACCTTCATCTTTTTTCCCGGGAGTCGCGGTATACCCTCCAAATCCAGCCTGAGGATATCATCATTAATGAGACGAACATTACTGATGTCTTGGTGGGCCAGTCTCTTCTGGAGCATCTCCGCAAGTCGCAAGTCCTTTTCTACGGCCACAATATGATGAACTAAGGGAGCCAGAGGAATGGTAAGGGCCCCCAGGCCTGGTCCTATTTCCAAAACGTGATCAGATGGCTCCAGCCTGGCCTTGCTGATGATTTTATGGACCACTCCTGTGTCCCTGAGAAAATGCTGGCCCAACCTCTTTTTAGGGATTAACCCGTTTCCTCTGCTTATCCGTTTTTTCTCTCCCAATATTTGCGTGCTCTCCTTTCCCGTCGCCACTGCCTGATGAATTGGAAAAGCCTTAGAAAGATAAAATAAGAGGGTACGGCAGCGGCAAATCCCATGATAAAACCACCCAAGACAAATGCGGCAGCCATGGACCCTCCAGCACCACCTATCTTTGCTATGATGGTGATGGCTTCTTCTCCCTGACGAATGGAGGCCATCACAGAAGAAAAAATCTTACTCTTTCCAGGAATCCCTAATATGGAGGCTCCTATCTTGTAGGAGTAGTAATAGAGAAAATACCAGTTCAAAGGATTTGATACCCAGGTGCCCAGGGCCGCTGTAATTTTACTCCCTTTGAAAAGCAGCGCCAGAGTTACTGCCAAGGCTATTTGAAAGGGCATAATAGGCATCATGCCTGCAAATATACCGAATGCGACCCCCAAGGCGAGTTCGTGTGGCTTCCCTCGAAGTCGAATAAATCGAAGGTAGAAATATCGTACTTGCCTGCTGAATCTCACGTCCTCTCCATATCTTACAAGTCCTTGGTCGCTGACATATACGTTGCGTCTGCATGATACACAGCCCTTTCGTACGATGCAAGAATGCAACAGGGGAGCGTTAGGATAAAGGAATTAAGAGGCTAATTTAGTCCAGAGATTGGTCAGGATCTCGCGGGGCTTTAGTCCCTAAAGAGGTGAACGGGGCAAGGCTCTTGATGGGGAATCTGGATTTCACATCTGTTGCCAGACCAGCCCTCTCACCATGAAGAATACGATGGTATCCTGCCACAGCGATCATGGCGCCGTTGTCAGTGCAATATTCAGCGCGAGGATAATAGACCTCTATGTCCAGCTCCGAAGCAGTCTCTATCAATCGTTTGCGCAGGGCCTGGTTGCAGGCCACTCCACCGGCCACAACCACAGAACTCACTCCCACCTTTTCTCGGGCTTTCATAACCTTATGGACGAGGACGTCCACAACGGCTTCCTGAAATGAAGCAGCGATATCGGCTGTTTTCACGCGAGTCCTGCTTGCTTCACTCTCTTGCCATTTCTTTATGTAAAGGGCCACAGAAGTCTTGACACCGCTGAAACTGAAATCAAGGGAGTCTGGGGACATGAATGCCCTTGGAAAATCTATCTTGTCTTTATCGCCTGATTGTCCCAGCTTTTCAATGACAGCACCTCCTGGATAACCGAGACGAAGTATTTTGGCCACCTTATCAAATGCCTCCCCGGCCGCGTCGTCTAGGGTCTGTCCCATCAGTGCATACTCGCCAAATTGTTTCACATGGTAGATACTGGTGTGCCCTCCTGAAACGGTAAGGGCTACAAAAGGAAATGTAGGGAACTTATCCTCCAGAAATATGGATAGTATATGACCTTCCAGATGGTTCACGCCCACCAGGGGGATCCGATTTACATAGGCCAGGCCCTGGGCATAATAGAGCCCCACCAACAGGGAACCTATCAGGCCAGGTCCAATAGTCACTGCAATTCCGTCCAGATCTTTTGCGTCGAGCTTGGCCATGGAAAGGGCCTCACCGACCACAGGCACAATATTTCTGACATGTTCTCTTGAGGCGAGTTCAGGAACCACGCCTCCATAGGGATGGTGCAGCTTAATCTGTGAATTGACCGCATTGGACAGGACCTGATGACCATCTATCACCACGGCTGCCGATGTATCGTCACAAGAGGTGTCTATTCCCAGGATATTCATAAGCGCAATAAGATATTAACGTTCAAAAGTGTTGGCATGGTCTGTCCCTGCTACTCGATTTGTGAGACCATGCCTTCCCCGTATATACTCGTGGTTCAAAATCAAAACCGGGCTTTTTAGCCCGGATTATTCGGATTCCCGTCATTGCGAGGACCCCGCACTTGATGCGGGGGACGCGGCAATCTCGCCGGGGATTCGAGAAAGATGAGATTGCTTCGCTTCGCTCGCAATGACAACGTGAGTATTCTTGTAGGGTCTAAATGCGAGACACGAGCAGGCAGGTCTCCCTAAGCACCGAACTTGAGCCTTTTCTTAAACTTTCCCCATTTGCCTTTTTCTGAAACCTGGAGCAAGATCACAGAGACGTTGTCCCCTCCACCCCCCCGATTGGCCTCATCAATCAAGACATCCACCTTTCGGGCAAGAGAAAGGGAGAAGTCGTCAAGAACGGCTTGGATAGACTGTTCTGAGACATAGTTTGTGAGGCCATCAGAGCACATCAAGATCGTATCTCCCACATCGGGTCTAATAGGAGTTATGAAAACATCCACACTCTCACTCAGACCGAGAACCCTTGTTAGCATGTGCTTCATTAAAGGATTGGTCGAGGTTTCAAGAGGGTCCAGTCCCATACTTTTTTGTTCTGCCTCCAAGGAGTGCTCTTCAGAGATCTGAACCAGACGGCCATTGTCAAGGAGATAGACGAGTGTGTCACCCACATTGGCCGACCAAACGCAATCCTTTTCCACGAGCAAAGCGGCGACTGTTGTGCCCATCCTATGGTATTGAGGTTTCTTCTGGGCCTCATGGATGATGGTGTTGGCGAAGAAAATAG
>Ga0111161_1109_pt1 | contig 16305 bp, 14 predicted proteins | sample DeeMarSeWOR28_12_FD_80264 | JGI IMG/M metagenome (GOLD analysis project Ga0111161, IMG submission 80264) | Nitrospira bacterium SG8_3
AGGATGGCCGTTGCACGACCGATCCCGCTGGCCGCTCCTGTGATAATAGCCGTTTTCCCATCCAAACGTCCTCGTTTTTTCATGCCTTTCTCCTTGGTTTGATGAAGTGGGAAGTGATCGTGTTGGTCTAAGGGCTAATCATATTTTCCTGTCTTATTGAGTGATGGACTGTTCCTGAAAGACGATATCTCAAAAAGAATTCCACTGAGCATCGCCGTGGTCTGATCCTGAGGGTTTACGGCCAGAAAACCCTAGCAGAATGTATCGTCCCGACCTGCACAGAGTCCCTTTAAACCCTCAAGGATCAGACCACTTCCCCCGGACACCATAGATATCGTCTTGAAGGAATGGGCCATCACTCCATACCGGAGGTGTATATGATACCGTACATTAGATTGGTTATTTGGTTCGGGCTAGGTGATTGTGAAGAAGGATTCGTCGAACTCAGGCTTCCCTTCATATTTTTTCATTTGCATCCCTGGTACCCTGTCCATCTCCTCGAAAAAACCCTTGTCCACCTCGATTCCAGCCTGGCGAAGGGCCTTGAAGATTCCATCCGGCGAGGGCGGGCACCCTTTTATGGCGAGCATCTCTTGGATATGGGGATTATCTTTGTTGGCCTGGTAAATACACTTTCCGAGCAAAATGGTCTTCTTGTAGCCGGGCGTCGCTTTCATCTCTTTTCCCGTCAAGATCTCCACATGTTCCCACGTTTTCCCCTTCCAGGCCATGGCAATGGCCATAAGAACCATGCTGGTAAGACCCACGCAGTAGGTGCATATGGAAAGGTCATATTTGGGATAGGATAGGCCCTTGATCCCCATTTTTGCCATGGCCAATGGTAGTGTCCCCTCCTCGTTGTAGGGCCATGCATATTTATGGAAAGAAGCCACCGCTTCTATCCGTTCGCCAACCACGTCCACATCGGACAGATCCATGGGCCTCTCCCTCTCTTGAGCCGCGTGTACCAAATGCGGGACCTCTGAAGGCTCATACCCAAGCACCCTCGCCCCCACCATGTCCACAGAGAGGACATCTGCTGAGGCCACGAGGATGTTAGTCCTTCTTATTCGCCCGTCCACATTCGGTCCCCGCTCGTTGGTGTATATCCCATCCAATAGTGTGAAAATGGGCGGCATGGGACGGTGGAGCCTTGAGACCATGTTGTGCAGGTCTATTCCCGGTATGCCGTTGTGGCATTTCTTTCTCGACCGGATGTCTATGGTCCCTTTCAGGTTCTTGATGCCTAGGCTAACCACGGTCTGGGAGTGGGTCTTCAACACAGGCAGGTCCACCACGAAATCGCTGTGCAGGATATCGGTGTTAAAATTCAGTTCTATACCGTCACCAAGATCCACTTTCTCAAAGGGGCGTTCGAAGACATTTAGAAACTTCACCCCATAGCGTTTCTTTAGGGCGTGGTAACCCAGGGTTTTAAAGGCATGGGCAGGGGTCTCCAGATCATTTGCCTTTTGAACCACGCTTCCCTCCCCGATGGTGATGTCATCGATTCCCCGCTCCTTGAGGAGCACAACCATGTCCTCAACGACTCGGGAGGTGGTAATCACACCCCACTTGGGGAAGGGAACGGCCCTGGTCCAGAAAACAATATTCGGTTTGATAAAGACCCGGGCCTTTGGCGGCATGTGATCAAGCCCGTGGGAAAGCGCCACAGCTCTCTGAACCGACTTCAAGGAATCTTCGTAACGGACAACAGAGACGATCGAACGATGCATACTCTCATTCACTTCATCCCCCACTACCAGAGGCAATCTGCCAAGCTATGTCTGAGAGAAACTCTACAAACTTCCCGTAGGTTTTGGCCTTGTCAGAACTGGCAATGCCGTCCAGTCCCCTTTTGTAAACGCCCTGCGCAATGCCCGCCAGACGAAACATGCTGAAGGCGAGAAAAAAAGCCCAATTGGCAATTTTGGCCCGTCCCGTTCTCCGGCAATAGGCGGCCACATAGTCGGACTCTGTTGGTATCCCCAGGGCCTCCACGTCAAGGCCACTGTAACCGGCCCGGATGCCTCCCTCGGAGGGGATGTGGTACGATATACAGTTATAAGCGAGATCTGCAAGCGGGTGCCCCAGAGTGGAGAGCTCCCAATCCAACACAGCCATTACTTTGGGTTCCGTAGGGTGTACAATCAAGTTGTCGAGACGGAAATCGCCGTGGGCAATGGTTGTGCTGTCATCTTCAGGGATGTTTTTCGGAAGCCAGTCTATCAACCTGTCCATACTCTCAATATCATCGGTCTTGGACGCTTCATACTGTTTCGTCCACCGACCCACCTGTCTGCCCATGTAGTTACCGGGCTTTCCGTAATTGGCCAGTCCCACTGCCTTCCAGTCTACCATGTGGATCTTGGCGAGGGTATCGTTCATGGCATCAAAGATTTCGCTGCGCTCCCTGTTGCTTGCGAGTTCGGGTGCTGTGGGATCGCGGAAGATCCTCCCCTCCACGAGATTCATGACATAGAAGGGGGTGCCGATGATGGAGTCGTCATCGCACAAAAGGTATGTTTCGGGAACAGGGACCTCCGTTTCCCTGAGTGCCTTGATGATGCGGTATTCCCTGTCCACCGCATGGGCCGAGGGGAGTAACTTTCCGGGAGGCTTCTTGCGCAGGACCCATTCCCTTTTGCCCGTCGAGAGGAGAAATGTGGGGTTGGACTGGCCATACTCAAATTGGCGGACCTTCAGGGGTCCAGAGAAATCCTCCAGCGCTTTTCTGAGATAATCTGCAAGGGCCTCCTCATTGAAGCGCTGGGAAGACCTGACCTGGGTTATTTCTTTTCTTGTCCTCATGAGTGCTTCTTCAGTTCCAGACGGGTGATGGTCTCTAGATGGACCTCATCCGGTCCGTCGGCCAAGCGAAGAGCGCGGATATGGGCCCAAGCCGCAGCCAGCCAGGTGTCTGAAGAAACGCCCATTCCTCCATGCACCTGAATAGCTCGCTCCAGCACCCTCAACGCCATATTTGGTGCAACCACCTTAATCATGGCGATTTCCGTGCGCGCCGCCTTGTTGCCCACCGTGTCCATCATGTGCGCGGCATACATGGTTAGCAGCCGCGCCTGATCAATTTCCATTCGTGATTTGGCCATGTCTTGCCGCACCGATCCCATCTCGGCGAGGGTTTTGCCAAATGCAACGCGTGACTTAGCCCGTTTACAAAGGGCCTCCAGGGCACGCTCAGCAACACCAATCATGCGCATGCAATGGTGAATCCGGCCCGGTCCCAGACGCCCTTGTGCTATTTCAAAGCCCCTTCCCTCCCCCAGTAAGATGTTGGAGGCGGGGACGCGGACATTTTTGAAAGTGATATGACCATGGCCGTGAGGGGCATGATCATACCCGAACACGTCTAGGCTCCGCACCAACTTCACACCGGGCGCATCGCTCGGTACCAGTATCATGGACTGCTGGTTGTGTTTTGGCCCGTCCGGGTCTGTTTTGCCCATGAAAATGAATATCTTGCAACGGGGATCTGCCGCCCCAGATGCCCACCACTTGTTTCCGTTTATGACATACTCATCCCCGTCTCGAACGATGCTCGCCTGGATGTTGGTGGCATCTGAAGAGGCCACCTCAGGCTCAGTCATACAAAACGCGGAGCGGATCTCGCCTTCCAGCAGAGGCTTGAGCCACTGCTCCTTTTGCCCTTCAGTGCCGTAGCGAACCAGGACCTCCATATTCCCTGTGTCAGGCGCGGAGCAATTGAATACCTCAGGCGCCATGGGTGAGCGACCCATGATTTCGCAAAGGGGAGTATATTCCAAGTTGGTTAGCCCTGCCCCATACTCGCTCTCCGGGAGAAAGAGATTCCACAGGCCTTCTGAACGGGCCTTTTTTTTGAGTTCCTCCAAAATCGGCACGGGCTGCCACCGGTCACCCTCTCCAATCTGATGAGCGAATGTGGCCTCATTGGGATAAATGTGTTTGTCCATAAAGACTTTGAGCTTCTCCTGGTAAGCCTTCGCCTTTTCTGAAAATTCAAAAAGCATCCTCTATTACCTCGCTGAAATGTAAGTGTTTCAAACACCCTCTTGGGAAAAGAAAGTTTAGAGTAGTGAAGCCCCTCCGTCAAGCCACAAAAGAAAACAGAGGGCTATCATCCCCAGCACTTTGTTAAATCCTCTTAATTTTGCCTGAACTGATACAAGGAGAAACCTAGACGAATTGAGAGGTGGGCCCCTAATCATTGGGCCTCCCCTTTTGTATTTATGAGAAGAGGCCTGAAAAGTTTACATGTGACTAACGATAGGTAAGCAGTGTTGGATCTCTGAGGAGTTGGAGATGGGCCAATGAATTGAAGGATGAAAGGCTGAAATCTTTACCGCTGTATTTAAAGACAGACAGGGAAGTGTTCTGTATCTGCCAGGAGAGGCGAATGGTTTCTTCCTCCGTCAGACTGAGGGCCATTTGCATGACCGTTGAAATGGCTCCGCCCGAGGTAAAAACCAAGATCCTCTTTTTCCGCCCGTTCTCTTCCATGATCATCTTTACGCCCTGGTGAACACGCGCCTTAAAGGCCTTCCAAGTTTCCACACCCTCCAAGTCGTTGCGTCCAGATATCCACCGCAAAACAGCGCGCTCAAAGACCATTTGAAAGGATCTGCGGTCCGTGTACATCTGGGCCAAGGCATCTGAAACAGCGGGATCTTCTCGGATCAGATCTGGGACGTAAGACTTAATCACCAGGCGAGAGTCATACTCGTTAAGCTCCGGTACGATGTGCAAGTCAGGTGTGTCCTTCTGATTCCCCATTGCGGATAAAAACTTCTTCGCTGTGGCGATTTGTCGCTCCATGGACCCGGAATAGACGGCGTGAAAATCGAGTCCCATCCGCACCAGGTAGTCGGCAAGGATTTCTGCCTGCCTCATTCCAAGGTTGGAAAGTCGATCGTAGTCTTCTTTCCCAAAAGAGGCCTGGGCGTGCCTGGCAAAGCAGATTTCGCTCATGAGAGCCCCCTATAAACCTTCTCTAAGATCTCCTTCTCCAAATGCCGCATGCCTTTATCTCCTTCTTCATAAGCCTCTGGCATATGCCAGTGGTCTAAGGGCGAACAAAGAATCCTAGCCCAAAGGATCCAGCTTTAATCACACCCTGCGGGAGTGTGAAGTGAGGTTAGCACTTTGTGATCAAAATTGGAAGAAAGGAGAAGGGACAAGAATATGGCGATTTACGATCGGGTTTTCGTTGATCCACATAATAGGGGATCAGATGGGGGCGATCTTATATATGTCAACCGTCTTTGGAATCCCTTTAAAAGACGTGTTCTCAACAAATACAGATGAGACCAATCCGGGGATTTCGGAAAGTGTCCTTTCAGTTGTGAGGATCTGATCAGCCCCAGCATAGGCACACAATCTGCGAGCAAGATTGACGGCATTTCCAATTACAGTGTAACTGTAGAGTTTTTCCGAACCCACATTCCCCATGAATACTTGCCCCGTATTGATACCAATTCCGATTCCCAATTTATCAAAATGGTGTGAGTCCCCTGAAAATTGCTCTCTTAACTCCTGAAAAGATTCTGCCAACTCTAAGGCTGTGGTTACCGCACTTTCACTAGGATTCCTAACCGCGACGGGTGCGCCAAAAAAGGCCATCACCTCATCCCCAATGAATTTATCAATGCTGCCGCCGTTATTAAACACTGTTTTAGACACAGAACCGTAGAATGCATCCAGAAAATCTATGATCTCCTCCAAATCATGGGCAGATACCATGCTGCTAAATCCCCGGATGTCCGCAAAGAGAATGGTCATTTCCAGCTTTTTCCTTATTCTATTGGGCTGCTCACATTCATCTATTTTCTTAATCAGCTCCTCTGCAACTTGTGGAGAATGCAGCTGTTCAAACATCCTCTTCAACCGGATAACGAAGTTCGTTCGATCAGCAACCATCGACTCCAGTTCTTCGCGGTAGGCTCGATTGGCGATCTCCAGCTCTTGCCGACGCAATGCATTGGCCACGTTGATTATGACCTCATTCCGTTCAATGGGCTTGGTGATATATCCATACACACCCATTTTCACTGCGGACTCTGCAACCAATGGATCGTCCACCGCGGTCACCATAACGGCTGCCGTGTTCGGATGCTCGGCCAGGAGCTCCCGGACAAAGTCCAAGCCTAACTCACCAGGCATGAGGATATCACAGAGGACAAGCTGGAAGTTTTTTTGTTTCAGGCACACACGGGCTTCCGCCGCATCTGCCGCAAGGGTGCAGCTATACCCTTTCGCTTCAAGGATCTGCTTAAGCAGGTGCCGAATGGGCGCCTCGTCATCCACAATCAAGATCCTTTTCATTCCTCTCTCCCAGTCCCTCACTCTATTTACCGGGTTGCCTTACCGCTTCCATATTGAGATAAAAAAGCTATCTCCCTCGATTATCCGAGAACCTGTGCCAATTCTTCGCTCAATCTGCCCATTTCGATAGGCTTGGTGAGATAACCTTTTATGAGCCTCTTTTTCTCTCCGTCTATACCTGAAGGTCCATCCTGGTCATAACCAGAAATGATAAGGATTTTCGCATTGGGATCATAATCCATAATCTGCTCAGAACAGGATACCCCATCCATCTCAGGCATGTTTCTGTCCAACAGGACCACATCTGGTCGCCAGGATTTGTATTTCTGAATGGCTGAATTTCCACTCCTAACATAGGCTGCTTTATAACCTAATCTCTTGAGCAACTCCTCCATGACCCTGCACATCTCCCTTTCATCATCCACGACCAAGACCTTTTCGCCCTTGCCTCGCACTATTTTACCCGAAGATTCCTCTGGGATATGCATATCAGAAGAGGCGAGGGGAAAGGTGAGTTTGAATGTTGTCCCCTGGCCCAGTTCTGAATAGACATGAACATCACCCCCATGCTCTTTCACAATGCCATACGTGGTAGAGAGGCCCAGGCCTGTCCCCTTGTTCACCTCCTTCGTCGTAAAGAAGGGATCAAAACACCTCTCTTGGGTTGCCTTATCCATGCCTTCCCCAGTATCTGAAATGATCACCAAGGCCTTTCCCCCCTCTTCTTTGGCCTCCATATGAAGCTCTCCTCCTTGAGGCATGGCATCCATTGCATTGGTGCAGAGGTTTATTAGCACCTGACTTATTCCTGAATGGTCTCCCATGATAGTAAGGGGTTCAGGGATCTTAAGGTGGATATTGATCATTTTGTCGAACGATATGCTTGTTAATTCGTACGTCTCGCGGATCACTTCATCCAGGTTGAGTGGTTGATAATCTTTTTTGCTTTCTCTCCGGGAAAAATGCATCAATCCTTCAATCAGTTGTTCACCCTTTTTTGAATAATTGCTTATCACATCTGCAATCTCTTGCAGTGCCCGTTCATCCCTATATTTCATCCTAATGAGCTCGCTATTCATTGAAACGACGGCGAGTATATTTCTGAAATTATGGGCAACGCCCCCTGCCATGGTGCCGATGGCTTCCATCTTCTGAGACTGGAAAAGTTGTTGTTCCAGCTTTCCAACTTCTATCTCCGCTTCTATGCGCTCTGTGATGTCGCGCCCCACACCACTCACGTATGGTTCATTGCCGTCCTGCCGTACCAAGATGTTTCGGTACTCCACGTAATGATGCGTCCCATCACTTGACACATACCTAGATACACCAGTGAAGAAGCCTCTTTTCTTGATCTGCTCCAAGTATTGATGCCGAAAGGCCTGTCGGTATTTTGGGAGCATGAAATCACTAACAGGCCTGCCAATAAGTTCTGAAGACGTATACCCTAGGGTTTGAGCGGTGGCACGGTTCACTGTGAGAAAGCGACCTTCCAGGTCATGGGTATAGATGAAGTCGCTGATACTATCGAATAGATTCCGATAGCGTCGCTCACTCACCCGAAGCGCCTCTTCAACGCGCTCTCGCTCACCGATTTGGGACTTGAGGTCTTCATTTGTCTTTTCGATGCGATCTTTTTCAGTCGCCAAATGCTCAATCAAACCTATGTTTTCAAATTGCAGTTTGATCGATGACACATTTACAACATTCATACGCTTTGCGATATAGGATATGATTATCCCTGCGAGGAGGCCCATCCCCCCCATGGCGCGGTGAATATCATCGCCAAGGAGGAAAAATCTTACTATGATAGGGATTAACGCAGGCAAAGCGAAAGCAAAGTAAGCCTTCATTACTATGGAAAACACCGCTGCCGCCCCAACCACCATGCCGCCCAGCATGAGGGCCAAGAAGGCTTGGTGTGCAACTGATCCTGAAGGAAAGAGGAAGATCCCTGAAGACCCCCACACCATTCCATACAAGCTAACGCCGATAATAAACCCCACGCTAAAACCACCCGCGTTAGAAGGGGTCAGTGATGAGCGCCGATATCTGTAAAAGAGGGCATACCGGAGAGCCGTTATCAGCACCATCACCGAGACCCATATAATTGAAGCTGAGTGGGGAACGAGATCCCAAAGGAGGGCGATGAGAATAATTGAATTCGCTAGGCTCGCCACGATACCTATGTGGGATTGATTGTAAAGTTGCCTGACTCGAGCCGCATGTAATCGATCAGGCACACTGAAAGTTTGCGATGTGTTTAGGAGCTTCTCCTTTCTTACTCCCTTGTTAGCCATGTTGTGCGTCACCCCAAATGAATGCCGGAATTGTGAAATTCCGGCTGCCGTCCCTTATCCAATTTTTACAATATTTTACAATAGGCTTTTCATTCAGCTAAAAATGGCCTTGCCGGAATCCTCGGTCTTTTCTGTCTTCTAGAGACCTATGAGGACAATTGTCTTTTCACCTCATAACGCAATTGGGTTTTGGAGTATTTAACCTTGGTTTTGATGGGAAATCAATCGGGAGAAACTATGATTTCTGACTAATACTACCGTATTAGATGCGGAGTATTTTGGGGATGTTGTCTGCAACACTGTCGAAAGATCAGGTTCTTAGAAGCTGCTGGAAAATGTCCAGATGCAAGGCTTCCGAAATACCGAGGAATGAGGCGTACATTGAAGTACGCCGCAGTGACGAGGGATGAGGGTAACGCAGCCCTTCGACTTTGCTCAGGGCCATGAGTTTGTCGAATGGCAGATGGGCGTTTTACGACAGCTTCTACAACACTTTACATCTGTCTCTTGTAAAGTTCGTAGTATTTGAAGACCTTCCTGATATATATCCTGGTGGCCCTAAAAGGTGGGATGCCCTTGTACTTCCTAACCTTCCTGCTTCCCGCGTTATAAGCCGCGAGGGCGAGTTTCACATCTCCGTTGAACTGATTAAGCAGTTTCTTGAAATAAACCACGCCTGCCTTAATGTTGTGCTCGGGATCGAAGACATCTTCCACCCCAAGGGATTTGGCCGTTATGGGCATGAGCTGCATCAGGCCTTTTGCACCCCTTTTGGAAACCGCCTTTGGGTTGTGCCCGGACTCCGCCATGATAATAGCCTTTATGAGAGCGGGATCCATCTCGTGGCGACCGGCCACTTCCATAATAATCGGGTTGAACAGTTTATCTTTTGTCCTTACGGGTGTGGGTGATGGGTCAGCCACTCGCTCAAGTTCCAAAGGTGCCTCTGCCAGATATCGTGTTTCATCTTCCGTGGCGTCTATGAAATTCTCATAGAGCTCACGGAGGCCCATTAGTTCTTCCTCGCTTAATAGGGCATGTACGGTCAGAATATCAAGGGGCTTTTTGTGCGAGTTCTGCGCAGGCCCTCTTTTTCCACTCACGTAACTGGCGTGCATGCACAAACCTATGGCAGCTCCCAAGAGCCATATAACTAGTTTTTTTGAACACGGGTTCATCCCCAAAACTCCCTTTTACCCAATATTCCCCTCTATCCTTGTTTCTTACAGCCTTTGTTGGCCCTTATACATTGAAAGAATCATGCCATAATCTATAATTTTATCATTCAACAACAACTTTCAAGTACTTAGGCTATTTATTTTCAAATAACAGCTCCCATGAAATATGTAAAAAAAGTTGTCACTTTGTAAAAAAATTTACCATTTCTTATCAGGAAATTTCACACATCTGGCAGATTGGGTCAGTCCAGAGGATTAGGGACTTTTCACGGTTTCGGGCAGTAGCGCTCGCAGTCTTTGGATTATGGAGAGACCCACAGAGATGGGAAATCCATCTTCGGAGTTTTCAGCACGCAATGTTACACCGTCGACGGATCCGTTTGCCAAAAGATAATTTGCAATCCTGGCAGGATCAAAGAGCTTTAAGAGATCTTTTCCCAGCTCAAGACTCATTGCCGCGATGACTCCGTAGACACCCCAGTTGGATACCGTGGCAATAACAAGTTCGTCGCACTTGGTTATTGAAGGGATGATGGACATGTCTGAGAGTTCTCTGTTTAGGTTTCCCATGCCAATTTCGTTGCCACCGTCACCAAAGGCAATGGTGGGACAGGTGCATAGCTCAAGGAATAAATCGTATTTTGCAGCGTATTTTGTGATGTCCTCCTTCCGCATATTGTAGTAACGTCCGTCCTCAGCAACACCCGGCCGTTCCACGGAAATGACGAGCGATGGTTTCAGGGAGGCAAGTGCCGTCTCAACCAATGGCTTAGTCTCTTCCCAGGCTCGAATGGGTATCTCGTAGGTGTTAAAGTCTCTGCTTAATATTCTAGATATGGGGGGTGCGCAGACAAAAATTGGCCAGCTTTTTAGAGACTCGAGAACCTTATACAAACTGATTGCGCCGATGGGACCGTCTGTTTCAAAGCTGCTGCCCACCGGAAACCCCGTGCCAACCAAAACAGCGCCTCTGTTCTCCAAGATTATATGGGCTGCCCGCTTGCAGTAACCCCCTGAGAGGCCATTTCTCATAGCGTCCATACCCCGGGAGCTGTGTGCGAGGATGATGTTTTCAATCTGGGCATCGGTGGTGCTCATGGCAGGTGAGTAAATACCATATTTTGCCAAGAAACGTAAAGCGGATGCATTCAATGGGTCTTGACTTAGGTCAAAGACAGTTTACAAAGCCTTGTTAAATAATAGACTGATGAAAGGAGATCGACAATGAAAAGCTTGACTGAGGTCTGCTTGTTTGGCTCTCTTCGCAAAATTTTGGGAGATCTTGACGATCTGCCACTCCAAATGGACCTCAACGCGCCAACGGCCCTGCCCCGGCTTCTAAAGAACCTGAAAATTCCCCTCAATAGAGTACAGGTGGCAATGGTCAATTACAGGGCCGTTTCCAAGGATACTACGATCCATCCGGGTGATCGGATCTCTCTGTTTCCAAAAGAGTATCCTGTTTTCGCCGATTGGAAGGACTTCAGGTAAACCCATTGACCCCGAACAATCCCTGCTCCTATGGGAATCCTGAAGTACAGGCAGACGCAGTGGACTGACCTTTAGAGGTTTGTCATGAATATAGCATTAGATGAGCTGTTCTTGCTCAAGGGCCTCCATTGCGGCCTGGCAAGATGTGGTTATGAATGACAGGGCCTCTGAGATACACCTGTTTATTTCAGAATATTGAGCCAGTCTCAACCTTCCCGTAGCCTCCATAACTTTTTTCTCAGCCCCCACGAAATTGACCGATTTTTCTATATTTTGGGCTATTTTGATCTCACGGGCCAGGGTTTCCAGGTAAGAGCGCATCATTTTCTCAGCCCCTTTCCGTTGTTCACCTCTGAGGGTGAGCATTTTTGCCAGCAGGTCAGAGGCAATGATCAGTTCCGATTTTATCCTCTCAGCGTACTGATAAACGAGGATGGTCTTTCTCGTATCCATGTTTTAGGCTATTTCCCATGATCGGATTTAGTCAAATTCCTCGCCCTGTATTTAATTTCCCTCTTGCCTAACATGTGGACAGAGGAAGTCCATAGACGGAGAACCTTGTCAAAATTTCATTAATTTATTAAAGTTGGAATACACTGTCAAAAGAATTACAGAGTATCTATCCTTGTATGCTGTTGACTGGTAGGAGGTCTAGGTGAAGGATGGGAATGTGCCTTTCGTCGCTTTAGGGAGCAGGCTGCAGGGCGTTCCGGAGGTTCTTACCCTTGGGGTGAAACCCAATTTTCATGATTATGCCTTGCGTGAAAGGGAATTGATTTTAAATGCCCCAATTATTCTCTACCCTACCGTCAATTACGCCCAGTTCTTCACCACATTGGGCAAGAAGATCTTTCCCAGTCTGGAGACATATCTATACGCAGATGAGAAGATCAAACAGACCACGCTTTTCTACATGTGGGGCATACCTCATCCCCGGACGAGGATTTACTATCATCTGCATCACGGGGACATCATGAAGGATTTCAGTTTCCCCTTTGTGGCCAAACTTCCCAGGGCCTCTGCTCAAGGAAGAGGTGTCTTTAAGATCAACAACCAAGATGATCTTGAAGGCTACCTACGCCGCACCCATGTGGCGTACATACAAGAATTTCTACCCCATCAGAGGGACCTGAGAGTGATTTTGATTAACTATGAACCCATTCTGGCCTACTGGCGAGTCTGCCCGCGCGGAGGTTTCAAGACAAACATCTTTCAGGGCGGGTCATTTGATTTTGAGGAGATCCCTTCGGAAGGGGTAAAGATGGCGCGAGAATTCTCTCAAAAATGCAAATTCAATGATGTGGGCCTCGATTTCATAGAAAAAAACGGTAAATGGTATCTGCTGGAGGCCAATATGAAATATGGGCGCAAGGGTTTGCAGATGAAGGGCATGGACCTTAAGGAGATTTTGAGGGAGAAACTCCTCTCTGGAGAGCTGATGGCAGATCGCTCATAGCTCGCGGCTGATTGGAGCCTATGAAGAAAAAGAAGCTCAAAATATTCATCTATTCCCTGGGATCCCTGTTCCTATTCTTGATCCTTTTTCTATTCATTCTGTACGTGCAGGTATCCAGGGACGCCTCCACTCGCATAGAGAGGGGGGTTATTGATAACATCATCTTTTCTGAAAGCCCTGTCTATTATGATGATGGAGAAACACCCATCGGTGTGTTTTTTGAAAAGACCCATCGCAAATATATCCAGTACGCCAATATCCCAAAGACCTTTATAAAGGCAATCATTGCGGCGGAAGACAGGAATTACTTCAGCCACTCTGGTTTCGATATGAGGGCAATGACCAGGGCCATGATTTCTAATATTAAGGCCCGCAAGGTCGTTCAGGGGGGAAGTACTATCACGCAGCAGACTGCCAAAAATATTTTCAAACGGCAAAAAAGGTCATACATGTCCAAGTTGAAGGAGTTGATCCAGGCGAGACTCCTTGAGAGCGAGTATAGCAAGGAAGAAATCCTTGAAATGTATATCAACCAGTTTTTTGTGACAGGCTTTGGGAGAGGTCTCAGAATTGCGGCCCAATATTTTTTTGACAAAGAGGCGGAGGACCTGGATCTTGTGGAATCCGCCTTCATCGCCGGGTCCGTTAAAGGGCCTTTTAGATATAACCCTTTCACGAAAAAGACTGAAGCAGAAAAAGAAAAGGCGAGGCAGCTGGCCAAATCACGCAAGAATTATGTTCTTGGGGCCATGCGAAAAATGGACTTCATCACCCAAGAGCAATATCTAGCGGCTGAAAAAGAAGAGGTCCCTTTTAAAGAAGGAAAAGTGACCTTCAGATTGAATGTGATTCTGGACTATATCCGTGAACAGCTTGAATCACGGTATTTCACGGAAATACTTCAGGAACAGGGCGTGGACAACATTGCCACCTCCGGCGTTAGGATATACACCTCCATCAACAAGGAGGTCCAGGAAGGGGCTTTGAGGAGCATCCGAAGACATTTGCCCCTGTTGGATGTCCAGCTTTCTGGCTACAACGCCCGTCCTGCTCAAGAAGACGACGTGGCCTCCGCCAGTGAAAACCTCACAAGAGGAAAAACTGACCTTCCCTTCTTGTGTCGCATTACCCATATCCAAAGTGATAAACAAAATCCCTCCTTGATTGTAGCCTGGGAAAAGGGCGGGGGCATCATTGATTACGAGGGGCTCAAACCTCTGGGTGAGGCATGGCTGAAATGGAAGCTGGGCGGTTGGGCCCCGTTTGACAGACGCCATGTGGCCGACTTCATGAAGAACTTCCGCGTGGGGGATCTGGTGGCGGTTCAGCTCATGGAAACCCGGAAAGGAAATGGTCAGACACGACTCATGTTATCCAAGTTTCCAGAGTTGGAGGGTGGAGTCGTTGTCGTGAAGGAAGGCTTGATAAAGGCGATGGTGGGGGGTTTTTTTGACCGCTATTTCAACCGGGCCGTTTATGCCAAAAGGCAGTTGGGGTCCATTTTTAAACCTCTGGTCTATACGGCTGCATTTCAACTCAAGTGGAACAGCCTAGACCCCCTTATAAACAAAAGGGATCTGTTTCGTTTTGAAAGCACCTTCTACCTTCCAAAGCCGGATCACGAACCCGAATCCGATAAGGTATCCATCGCTTGGGCAGGGGTCAAATCGGAGAACTTGGCCACTGTCTGGCTCCTGTACCATCTTACGGATCACCTCAATATGAGCGAATTCCGCCATGTGGTGGAGTTGATCGGACTGGCCAGAAAAGGAGACGAAGCCTATGAAGATTACGTCAAAAGGATACGGGATAAACATGGCGTGGTGGTCAATAAAGAGGCCCTGATGGAAGCGGCCTTTCAAGAAGCCAAGAAAGAGATCGAATCTGATCTCATCTTTATTGGCCATGAAGATGCGCTGGAAAATGTCCGCAGACTTCATTTCAATGTGGACACCACGAAATTAAATCTCAAGGACCCCCACGAGAGTCAAATTAACAGCCTAAGTTTTCAGAGGCTACGAACTTTGAACTTTGATATGAAGAGGCGTTTTAAGAGGATTCAAGACCTGTTGGAACTTTACAAAAAAGATAAAAACCAAGCTTGGATAGAGGAACTGCGGAAGACCTTACGTTTTTTTTATTTTACGGATAGCGAAAAGACTGGTTTAAGGGTTATTTACGCAGACCTCACAGGTGAAACGGATGTGACCGAACTTATCCCTCTCACACCGGAATGGATTCTTGATAGGTCCGAACCTCTGTCGGTGGAAAGGGTATGGATTAACGGCCTGACTCCTTCTGAAGGGGTCGATCTGCTTCAACTTCAACTCCATGAGCGCTATAAGAGATTGGTGAACCAGAACCGTTATGATCTGGCGGTGCTTTCCAAGGTCCGAGACTTCAAGACACTTGTAAACTTGATGTACGTGACCCACCTCTCTAAAGAAATGGGAATTTACACACAGCTTGACCCGGTCCTCTCTTTCCCCCTCGGTGCAAACTCCATAAGTATTATCGAGTCGGCACTCGTCTATCATACGATAATGACTGGGCTTGTTTACCCCATCTCGGATGGTTTGAAGCCGGACTTGGTACCCGTCATCACCAGGATTGTGGACCGGGAAGGTGAAACCATGTGGGAATACAAACCTAAACCAAAAAGAGTACTTACAAACCGAGTGTCGGGACTCGTGTCAGAAATTCTTCACCAGGTCATAGAAAACGGAACAGGGCAAAGGGCCAAGGATGCCATTCACCTCTCCGTTGAAATCGACAATGAACAACTTGACATCCCAATTCCTTCATTCGGGAAGACGGGCACGGCTGATCGATTTACCAACTCCAGTTTCGTGGGGTTTATCCCTGGACTCCAAGAGAATCCGAGTCAACTTGATAACCAGAAGGGATACGTCATTGCTAGTTACGTGGGATACGATGACAATCGTCCCATGAAGAGTAAGCATGTGACCATTTACGGCGCTTCAGGCGCGCTCCCCCTTTGGATCGATACAGCCAACGCAATTATCAACAGCAATACGTTCAAAAAAGACATCCAAGCGGCTGATCTTGCCTTTGATATCCAGTCAGTTTCCCTCAGGAAAAACGATGAGCTCGTGCCCGTATCGATTTCACCCACCACAGGGCTCCCTTCGCTAGAGGGAGATGAAATGAGAATGGAAAGCGATGTACGAATACACTCTCACGTGGATACAAAAGAGGGTATAATAGGCCTAAAAAGGGTATTTGAACCCATATCAGGAGCAGATTATGAGGAAGTGCCAGAGATTTAGATTGATGATTCTCTCCCTAATACTTATCGTTTTTGCCGCAGGCTGTGTGCCTGAAACGAAGAAGGTGGAAATGGGCCCAAAGACCGCGCTCAGGCCGCCTCCTCCTCTGTCCGTCGAAACACTTGATAAAAAAATTGCTTATCTCACGACCAAGGTGGAGGGGCAAGAACTGGATCCTGAGGACAAAGCGGTTGCCTCAGATTTGTTGGCCACCTACAAAACAATCAGGTCTTATCTGCAAGACCAATCCTCGGGATATGATGAAAAAAAGA
>Ga0111161_1027_pt1 | contig 16097 bp, 8 predicted proteins | sample DeeMarSeWOR28_12_FD_80264 | JGI IMG/M metagenome (GOLD analysis project Ga0111161, IMG submission 80264) | Nitrospira bacterium SG8_3
TTTCTCCTTTTACCTCGTCACAGGGGGAGATCCTGTAGTGATCGTGCGCCTCGATGAGGAGTTCCTTGCCCGCTCCAGCGCCGACTCTGAAGAGGACAGGACATTCGCCGGGAAATCTAAAGAAAATATCCCGGATCTGTTCCAAGACCTCTCTCGATATTCTCTGCAGATGCAGCCGGAGCTCGACGGCTCTTATGGTCCTCTGTCGGACGGTTTCCAGAGATTCGATTTCCTGAGCGATAATCTTGGCCGTATTCCCATCCACCTCAGCGGTACCGCCGATAAGTAGGGGTTCATCCCCTTTAAGAAGTGGGGAGTGACTACTGAAAACATCTGGGAACAGGATGATCTCTGTGGACCCTGTTGAATCTTCAAGGCTCAGAATGGCCATTTTATCCCCCCGTTTTGTTCTTTTAATCCTGAGGTGTTCAATCACACCGGCAACTTTTACCGGGGTTTTGTCCCTCAAATTGGTGAGGCCCTCTATGGCACAAGTGGCAAAATCTCTTGCCACCCTTTTGAACCTATCCAGGGGATGCCCGGTGATGTAGAATCCCAAGGCCTCCTTCTCTTTTCTCAGTTTTTCCATTTCATCCCATTCATCCAGGTCAGGAAGCTGGAGAAGACTGTTGGCCTCCGCATCGTCAGCAGCCAATGATGCAAAAATGTTCATCTGATTTGGGTCGTGGCAAGCCCCACAAAACCTAATGACTTCGTCAAGGGCACTGAAAAGCCTGGACCGATGCAGTCCTGTGAAATCATAGGCCCCGCATTGGATAAGACCTTCAAGTACCCGTCGATTCACCTTAGATCCGTCCACCCTCTTGCAGAAATCCAGCAGATCTTTAAAGGGCCCGTCCTGGTCTCGCTCTTCAATAATGGACTCAACCGCCTTGAGACCCACATTCTTCACCGCGGCCAGACCAAAACGAATCCCTCCCTTCACAACGGAAAAATCTGCCTGGCTTTCGTTCAGATCTGGAGGCAAAATTCCGATACCCATTTCACGGCATTCCGCGATGTTTTTGATCGTCTTGTCCTGGTTTCCCATATCTTGAGTGAGCAAGGCGGCCATAAACTGGACAGGGAAATGGGCCTTCAGGTAGGCGGTTTGATAAGCGATCATGGCGTAGGCAACAGAATGGGATTTGTTAAACCCATAACCTCCGAACTTCTCAATGAGCTCGAAGATGCGTTTCGCCTTACGTCGATCCAGGCCATTTTTTGTGGCGCCCTCCAAGAATCGAGCCTTATGATTCGCCATCACCTCATGTTTTTTCTTTCCTATGGCCTTTCGCAACTCATCCGCTTCGGCTAACGTGTAGTTGGCCAAAACCTGGGCAATCTTCATGACCTGTTCCTGGTAGAGGATAACGCCATAGGTCTCTTTCAAAATAGGTTCAAGTTCTGGGAAGACATACTTGATCTTGGCTATCCCGTGTTTGCCCTGAATGAATTCATCCACCATGTTGCTCCCAAGAGGTCCCGGCCTATAAAGGGCCACCAAGGCGACCAAGTCCTCAAATACTTCCGGTTTAAGCCTCCTGAGCAAATCCTTCATCCCCGAGCTTTCCAGTTGGAAGATACCTGTGGTTTTTCCTTCTTGGCAGAGTTTATAAGTGGCTTCGTCGTCAAGGGGGATCTTTTCCATTCTAATCATTTGGCCTGAAGATTCCTCTATGAGTCTCAAGGTCTGTTTTATGACGGTTAAGGTCTTCAAACCCAGGAAATCAAACTTGATCAGACCCAATTTCTCTATCTGATTCATGGTGTACTGGGTCATGACTTCGTCATTGGTCCCTTTAAACAGAGGAAGATATTCTACGAGGGCTCTGTCTGAAATGACTACGCCAGAGGCATGTGTTGAGGCATGCCTCGAAAGTCCCTCCAGTGAACGTGAAATCTTTATAAGCCTTTTCTCGTTTTCTTTTCCCTCTTGTATCCTTCTGAGTTCAGGCTCGTCCTCAATCGCCTTTACCAACCTCACGTTAGGTCCTTCGGGGACGAGTTTGGCAATCTTGTCCACTTCTGCGTAAGGGATATTCAAACTTCGCCCCACATCTCTTATGACGGCCCTCGCCTTCATTGTGCCGAAGGTAATGATTTGGCAGACATTTTCCCGCCCATATTTCTCAGCCACATATTTGATCACGTCGTCCCTTCCGTTTATGCAAAAATCAATATCAATGTCGGGCATGCTAATACGCTGAGGGTTTAGGAACCGTTCGAAGAGCAGGCCATATTTCATGGGATCGATGTCTGTGATATTGAGGCAGTATGCCACCAGGGAGCCGGCCGCCGATCCACGGCCCGGGCCCACGGGGATGTGAGACCGCCGAGCGTAGTCAATGAAATCGGCCACAATGAGGAAGTAACCGGCAAAACCCATCTTTGTGATGATATCAAGCTCAAAGTCCAGCCTTTCCCTGTATTCCGCCACCAATTCTGATGAGATGGCCGCCCCGACTTCCTCCTCCTTCTGGGTCAGCCGTCTCTTGAGCCCTCTTTGTGCCTCCTCAGCAAGCATTTCTTCCAGGCTTCTTTTGTCAGGGACCGCAAATACAGGATACTTATAGTGGCCAAACTCCATCTCATACTGGCAACGGCGCGCAATCCCTACCGTATTGTCCAGGGCCTCTGTGTAGTCGCTTCCTTCCAAGGAGGATTCCATCTCTTGGCGGGATTTGAAGAAGAGTTCATTTGTGGAAAACTTCATCCGATTGGGATCATCTATGGATTTGCCCGTCTGGATGCAGAGAAGCACGTCATGGGCCTCGGAGTCCTCCCTGTTGAGGTAGTGACAGTCGTTGGTCCCCACAAGGGGTATAGAGAGTTCATGGGAGAGTTCTTGGAGGATGCCATTCACTCTTTTCTGCTCAGGCAGGTTGTTGGCCTGGAGCTCAAGGTAGAAACGCTCCTTATCAAAGACAGAGGCCAGTTCAACCGCTTTCTGTTTCGCCTCTTCCACGCGGCCATGGTTGATGAGATAGGGAACGATCCCTTTCAGGCAAGCCGACAGGGCGATGAGACCACCGTTCAATTCCTTCAAAAGCTCCATATCCACACGGGGATGGTAGTAAAATCCCTCCAAATGACCAAGGGTGACGAGGCGGCTCAGGTTTTTGTAGCCTTTATCATTCATCACCAGCAGGATCAGGTGATGGGCGTTGGGGCCCCCATCTGGCGAAGGGGCACGATCCTGACGACGGCCCGGGGCCACGTAAATCTCGCAACCCAGGATGGGTTTAATGCCCATCTTTGTGGCCTGATCGAAAAACTGTACCGCACCAAATAAGTTTCCATGATCGGTGATGGCGACGGCCTCCATTGAAAGGCGTTTGGCTTTATCTATCAGTTGTTTGATCCTGATGGCGCCGTCCAGGAGACTATATTCCGTATGCACGTGGAGATGGAGATAAGATGAGTTCTTGGTCACGTTTTTCCCTTCCTGTGCCGGGTCAAAAGGGTAAGTGATGGAGGTTGCAACTAAGGTCTTAAAAAAGAGTGCCTATGCAAAGAGATTTTTCATATTGTAAGATCGGCGGGAGGTATGATACGGTAAATGTCCATCAGCATCAAGTCCATTTTCAAATAAATCTGGACTCAGGTGTCTCCAAACCTATCAATCAAAAATATAAACCCTTTGGCAGAGATTCCATTCCAAATTTCTTAGGTGGTTTCAACATCTTTATCTGTCCTTACACTTAGAATAATCGCATTGAGCCGATAGCCTGATCCATTCCAATAACCTTTCCGCATCAGCGGGATAGAAAAGGCGATGCATTATGCAGAAGGCGAAACAGGAGTACTGGAGAAATAAGTACGAAAAGCTGAAGGCCGAGAGTCTGATCCTCAGGGAGAAACTGGCCTACTTTAAGAGGGAGACCAGAGATCTCCAGAAAGCGATAAAGAACAACACCAAGTTGTTCAATTCAATTCCTGCGGGAATTCTCCTCCTCCAGCAGGGAAAAATTGTTGATATCAACAAAGGGGCCCTACACCACATGAGGTATGGGCCCGAAGAGGTTATAGGCCACAACTTTCTGGATTTTGTGCACCCGGAAGTGAAGAAGTTTATGAAGGATCTCCACAATAAAAGGATTTCCGGAAAGAGAGTTCCGTCACAATATGAGACAGATCTGGTCACAAAAGACGGGGAGAGGTTATCGTGTGAGGTCAGAGTGAAACGGATCAGGTTTAACGGCCGAAGGGCCTTTCTCGTGAACCTGACACTGCTTGAGAGAAGGAAAAAGAGAGAAAGAGATCACATCCAAATCAAGAAAAAAGAAGCCCTCATGACCATGGCCTCGGGCCTGCATCAAAAGTTGAACCATGATCTTAAGGAGATAAGTGAGAACCTCCAACTGGTCAAAGGAATCGCGGACTCTGAAAATGAAACCCTTCGGAAGGGGCTGGAAAATATCGAATCCGCTTCAAAGGAAATCAACAATACCATGAGGGTGCTGGAAAGCCTTTCTGCTACAAAGCGTGATCCCTCGGATGACGTTCTTTTCGATCTGAGAAAAGTGGTAAAAAAGGCCATTTCGAGGACCAATCCAGCATTGAAAGATTTGGGTGAGAAAGGGAAACAAAAGATCAATCTAAAGACTTACCTAAGGTCGGTGTCTCCCATTGAAGGAGATCCAGAGGAGATTCGAGATCTGGTTATCCATTTGATTCTGAATGCCGTGGAGGCCATGCCCCGTGGAGGGGATCTCTATTTGACGACAGAGGAAAATGCGGGGTATGCCCATATTTACATTCAGGATAGTGGCGTGGGAATTCCTGCGCCCATCAAAGATCGCATATGGGATCCTTTTTATAGCACCAAAGGGAAAGATGGCCTTGGCTTAGGACTCAGTTTGTCTCATGCTGTTGTAAAAAGACATAAGGGGGAAATGGAGGTCTCCTCGCAGAAGGATCAAGGCACCACTTTTACCATAACGTTACCCATCGCGCAAAAAAATCCAAGACCAAAGTCCCGGTCCGTAAAAAGGAAGATAAAGAATGCCCAGATCTTGATGATTAGAGATGAAGACATTGTCAGTGAACTCATATCAAAGGTCCTTGTGAGCAGAGGACACAAGGTGGTGATGGCAAGCAGCGGTTCAGAGGGTCTGCAGAAGCTCAAAAAGAAGAAATTCGATCTTATTCTGGCAGATTCAGCAGCAGCGGATATGGGCAGAGCGGCCTTTACCCAAAAGATCAAAAAGATGAATAAAGAGCTTTCTTTTGTGCTGATGAAAGGGCAGACGGAGGGAGAAAGACCTGGGGTGACCAGGAAATCGGCTTTTGATCTGATCATCAGAAAGCCCTTGGATATGGACAAGGTGGTGGGGCAGGTTGAGGATCTGTTAAGGCGTAAAAGCAGGAAATAAGATGATGGATTCCCCGAAGGCACCCCTCGCCGATAGGATGCGGCCCAAAAGGCTCGAGGATATGGCGGGACAAGATCATCTTCTTGGTCCCAACTCCGTTCTGAGAAGGGCTCTAAGCTCGGGTCATATTTTTTCTGCTATTTTTTGGGGGCCTCCCGGGTCGGGCAAAACGACTCTGGCCAAACTCATTGCAGACTATTCACAGAACCCTTTTCATTCATTCTCAGCCGTTACCTCTGGTGTCAAAGAATTGAGGCAGCTCATAGATGGCGCCCAAAAGACATATCGCCTTTACGGAAAGCCGACCATACTGTTTGTGGATGAAATCCACCGATTCAATAAAGCGCAGCAGGACGCTTTTCTGCCCCATGTGGAAAGTGGCCTCATTATTCTTGTAGGGGCCACGACGCAAAATCCCTCTTTCGAGATTATACCCCCGCTTCTCTCTCGGGCCAGAGTCATGATCCTCCACCCTCTGGAAAGGGAAGACCTTAAAGTCATTTTAAACCGTGCCATTAAAGATGAAGAACAGGGCCTGGGTGGATTGGAACTTGAGATTCACCCAGAGGCCTTGGAGCACATCATTGATCTTTCCTCAGGTGATGCCCGTGTGGCCCTCAATAATTTGGAAATGGCGGTCAACCACATCATGGCAGATGACAAAAAAGGAAGCGTTTTGGACCTGCCGAGTGTTGAAGAGGCCCTTAGCAAAAAGGCACTCCCCTATGATAAGGACGGCGAGGAGCACTATAACTTGATCTCCGCATTCCACAAGAGCCTGCGCGGGGGTGACACGCAGGCATCTGTTTACTGGCTCTATCGAATGCTTCTGGCCGGAGAAGATCCCCTCTTCATTGGCCGGAGGATGATTCGATTTGCTTCAGAAGATATTGGCCTGGCCGATCCCAATGCCCTCCAGGTGGCCCTTGCTGCATTTGAGGCCTGGCAAAAGGTGGGGCCTCCGGAAGCAGAGATCGCACTGGCTGAGGCCGCTGTTTATCTGGCATCCGCCCCAAAAAGCAATGCCTTGTATTTGGCAGAAATGGCTGTGAAAGCAGAGATTGAGCAATCAGGGCCACAACCGGTGCCCCTGCACATCAGAAATGCCCCTACCAGGCTCATGAAGAACCTAGGCTATGGGCAGGGATACCTCTATCCCCATGACTATGCCAGTGGATGGGTAGAACAGCAATACCTGCCAGACAAGGTAAAGCGCCGTGTCTTTTACAGACCCACAGAGAGAGGGTTTGAGAAAGAAATAGGGAGAAGAATAGGGGAGCGGAGAAAGAAAAAGTCCTAAATATTTTTCCTATCCCCCCGCAGCTCTTTGACGCGCTTCACAATGAGCCGGCCCGCCTCTTCAATCTGTTCCATATCATTGGTTCTGCCCACAGTCAGTCTGAGGGCCCCCATACCCACCTCAGGCGGAACGCCCATGGCAGAGAGGACATGGGAAAGCTCCACAGAGCGGTCATGGCAAGCAGCGCCGGTGGATGCATAAAGGGATGGCAGTCCATCAAGGATTTTATTCCCCTCAATATGGGGCACGGAGACATTCAACGTATTGGGGAGCCTCTGCTCAGGATGCCCATTGAGAACAAGGCCCTCTAGATTTCTGAACAGGATCTCCTGCAATCGGTCCCTCATGAGCGTCATGTTCTTCATATCCGCCTGCAGTCTTTCTCTCGCCACCTGACAGGCAACCCCAAGGCCCACAGAGAGAATAAGATTCTCTGTGCCGGGCCTTTTGCCCCCCTCCTGCCCTGCCCCATGGATAAGGGGGGTGAGGTTTTGATCCTCCCTAATGAACAAGACCCCCACACCTTTTGGTGCGTAGAGTTTGTGTCCCGCCACACTTAAGAAGTCCGCGCCCAGTTCGTCCACAGCCACAGGTATCTTGCCTATGGCCTGGGCAGCATCCGTATGGAGCGGAATCCCATGTTCCCTGGCCAGTTGGGAAATCTCCCTGATGGGCTGCAAAGTGCCTGTCTCATTGTTGGCCAGCATAATGGAGATGAGGGAGGTGTGGGGTTTAATGGCACGCGCCACCTCCTCTGGGTCCACAAGGCCAAAGGCGTCCACCGGGAGCACGCTCACACCGACCCCCAGTTCCTCAAGGAACAGGAGGGGGTTAATGATGGCAGGATGTTCCACAGCAGAGGTGATAATGTGGAAATTTGCTGGATTTCTCAGGTCGACAATTCCTTTCAGAACCATGTTATTGGATTCACTGCCACCCGACGTGAAGACAATTTCGTGCCTCTTGCAACCCAGGAGCTTGGCCACCTCTTGCCGGCATTGCTCAAGTCTTTGTTTGGCCCTTGTTCCCAGGGGATATGGACTGGAAGGATTGCCGAACTCTTCCTGTATGAAAGGCATCATGGCCTCGGCCGCAGAGGGGTCTACAGGCGTGGTGGCGTTGTGGTCAAGATAGATAAAGGAGCGGGACTGGGATTTCATATGAGCCCTCCTATCAAGAGCATGAAATTGAATCTCCCCGCGCATTTTCACACGGGAACTTTGTAGGGTGTAGGGCGCAGGCATTTAGAAATCGGTTTTGGAGAGAATATGGCACGCGATGCCTCTGGTCTTGTGCCTGGTCCCACCAGCGTTTGTAGACCATATTTTGCCAATTGACAACAAATTAGGTTAATGTTACCTTAATCAGTCTTCATGTAAAAGCCCCATTTACCATGCCAACGTGAGATTTAAAGGAGAATGGCGATGCCGGATAGGAGCAAGAACTTTATCCTCTGGTTTAATGAAATCGGCATAGATGATGTTCCCATGGTCGGCGGAAAGTGCGCCTCCCTTGGAGAGATGTATCGAAAACTCCATGATAAAGGGATCAGCATTCCCAATGGGTTTGCCATTACCGCTTACGCCTATCGGTACTTCCTCAAATATGCGGGGATTGAGGATGAAATCAAAAAGGTGCTCAAGGACCTGGAGACCAGGGACGTCTATGACCTGATGAGAAGGGGAAGAGAGGTCCGAGATATCATGAAGCATGCGGAGTTCCCCCCGGATCTGACGCAAGCCGTCTACGTGGCCTACGATCAGCTGGCACAGGAGTTTGGCCAGCAGGGCCTGGATGACCTGGATGTGGCCATTCGATCATCGGCCACGGCCGAGGACTTGCCCGATGCCTCTTTTGCAGGTCAGCAGGATACCTTTCTGAATATCAGGGGAAAGAGGAGTGTGCTACAGGCCTGCCGCAATTGCTTTGCCAGTCTTTTTACGAATCGCGCCATCTCCTATCGTCATGACAAGGGTTACGGTCAATTTGATGTTTCCCTCTCCATAGCAGTGCAGAAAATGGTCCGAAGCGACTCGGCCTATTCTGGGGTCATCTTTTCCATAGATACAGAGACCGGATTCAAAGATGCTGTTTTTCTGACCGCTGCCTATGGCTTGGGGGAAAACGTGGTTCAGGGGACCGTGAACCCGGATGAATATTATGTATTCAAGCCCACACTGAAGATGGGGAAAAAGGCCATCATAAACCGCAAGGTGGGAGACAGGGATATTAAGATGGTCTACTCCATGGAGGATGAGGCTACCACGAAGAACGTGGCCACCACCATTACTGAAAGGCACCGCTATGTCTTGGATGATGATGAGATCCTCAAACTTGCCGAATGGGCCTGTATCATCGAGGATCATTACAGCAAGGAGGCGGGCTATTACAAGCCGATGGATATTGAATGGGCCAAGGATGGTGATGGAGTCAATGAGGGGACCGGGGAGCTCTTTATTGTTCAAGCGAGGCCGGAAACCATCCATTCCCAAAGGGATTCTAATACCTACGAGAACTACGCCCTCCTTGAAGGGGGAGAAATCTTGACCAGCGGGACGGCCGTGGGCATGAAGGTGGGCCAGGGGGTGGCCAATGTGATCGAGTCATCGGCTGAGATGGACAAATTCGATGAGGGCCAAGTTTTGATCACAAATATGACCGACCCTGACTGGGAACCCATTATGAAGCTTGCTGCAGCCATTGTGACCAATAAGGGCGGGCGTACATGTCATGCAGCCATTGTCTCCAGAGAGCTGGGTATTCCCTGCGTGATCGGCACCGGCAATGCCGATGAAGTGATACCGGCGGGTCAGGAAATCACCGTATCCTGCTGCGAAGGTGAGACTGGGAATGTGTATGAGGGACTGCTAAAATACAATGTGGAGACCATGAACCTGGACGAGTTGCCTGCAACCAAGACCAAGATCATGATGAACGTGGGCATCCCTGAGCAAGCCTTCGCACAGGGAATGATCCCAAACGATGGGGTGGGCTTGGCCAGGATAGAATTTATTATCAATTCGCACATAGGAATTCATCCCCTCGCTTTGATTGATTATGAAAAGTTAAAGAGGAAGGCCACAACCGATCAGAGGGTTGCGGGGGTCGTCTACAAGATTGACCAGATAACCTCCGTCTATGAAGACAAGACACGATTCTTTATCGACAAACTGGCTGAAGGCGTAAGCCGGATTGGGGCAGGATTTTATCCCAATGATGTGATTGTCCGCCTGTCGGATTTTAAGACCAATGAGTATGAGAACCTGCTTGGTGGGTATCTCTATGAACCACAGGAGAGCAATCCCATGATCGGCTGGAGGGGGGCCTCCCGCTACTATGACGAAAAATTTAAGCCCGCCTTCGAGCTGGAGTGCCATGCTCTACGCAAGGCGCGAAGCGAGATCGGACTCACCAATATAAAGGTTATGGTGCCATTTTGCAGGACCCCTGAAGAGGGTAAGCGGGTGATTGAGGTGATGAAAGAGTTTGGCCTGGTGCAGGGGGAGGATGGCCTAGAGGTTTACGTGATGTGCGAGATTCCAAGCAATGTGATCTGCGCCGATCAATTTGCAGAGATATTTGATGGATTCTCAATCGGCTCCAATGATCTGACCCAACTCGCCCTGGGGCTTGATCGAGATTCCTCTCTCGTATCCCATATCTATGATGAAAGAAATGATGCGGTGAAAAGGCTGGTGGAGCAGGTCATCAAAGTGGCCAAGAAGAAGGGCCGCAAGATTGGGATCTGCGGTCAGGCACCCAGCGATTTCCCTGATTTTGCGGACTTTCTCGTGGAAAGCGGGATTGATTCAATGAGTCTGATTCCTGATACAGTCATTAGGACCCGGCTGGCCATTGCGAAGAAGGAAAAGGAACTGGGGATAGAAGTGGAGAAAGAGTAGCAGATGACATCCATACGAATTCTGGGGACCGGCTCCTATGTCCCACCTAAAAGACTCACCAATTTTGATCTTGAAAAGATGGGCCTTGACACCACGGATGAATGGATCGTCCAGCGCACGGGTGTCAAAGAGCGGAGGGTGGCTGATCCAGATGTGAACACGTCCGATCTGGGTTATGAGGCCTCGGTCAAGGCCCTTGAGATGGCAGGTATACGTGCCCAAGATCTAGATCTGATTATGGTGGCCACGATCACACCGGACACGTGCTGTCCGGCAGCGGCTAACTGGCTGCAGGCCAAGCTGAATGCGCCGCAGGCCGTCACTTTTGACGTTACGGCCGCGTGTTCAGGCTTTATCTTCGGTCTCAATGTGGCGACACAATATTTGAAAACCGGATATTTTAATCGTGTTCTTGTGGTGGCCTCTGAAGTTATGACTAGGACACTCAACTATGAAGACAGGAGTACCTGCATCCTCTGGGGAGATGGGGCGGGTGCCGCCGTATTGGAGAAAAGTGAAGGAAATCATAGAATCCTCTCCACCCATATCCATTCGGATGGGAAAAACGGACAGGATCTCTTAATGCCCGGTGGCGGATCGATGACAACACCCATATCCCATGAGAGCGTGGATAAGGGGCTCCATTATCTCAACATGATTGAGGCGAATGCCAGTTTCAGGGTGGCCGTGAGGCACTTCATTGACTGCATCAAAGAGGCTGCAACCTTTAACAATGTGGCTATCGAGGAAATAAACTGGTTCATACCTCACCAAGCAAACCTGCGAATGTTTCAGTCCATGGCCAAGAGTCTGAAAATCTCCATGGATAAGTTTTATGTGACCCTGAACAAATACGGGAACATCTCCTCAGCATCCTGTGCCATTTCCCTGGATGAGGCGGTCAGGGACGGCAGCGTCAAAGAGGGTGACCTTATCTGTATGCCTGTATTCGGTGGCGGCCTGACCTGGGGCAGCGCCCTTATCAGGTGGTAGCTTCTGCCCCCTGCGTTAATCCAGTTCACAAAGGGGTAAGCCTTTGATTTGATTCGAGCCCGCAGGGACTCGGGAGGGGGAGAAATGTTTCAAGGAATAAGCGATGGAACTACATAAGAAACTAGAGGATCTCAAGATAGGTTATTTGATGGGAGATGAAGGCTTAAAGGAAGGCCGACCCACCCTTGTTATGGTCCATGGTGCAGGGGGCAGGGCCCAGATCTGGCAGAATCAGATTGTGTTATTAGACAAGAGCATAAATGCTTTGGCTCTGGACCTTCCAGGTCATGGAAATACAGCAGGTAATGGCCGATCTCACATTTCCGAGTACGCCCAATGGCTCCTGGATATAGTGAAGAAGATATTTGATTACCCCATTTTTCTCATGGGTCATTCGATGGGGGGTGCCATCGTGCAGGAAGTGGCCCTTACCTCGCCTCGTTGTCTGGAGGGCATTATTCTCGTGGGGACGGGGGCTCGACTCAAGGTGGCCCCCATGTTTCTGGATGGCCTCTTGGACAATTTTGAGCAGACCCTGGAGGCTGTTATGGGCTTTGCCTACGCTCCAGGGACACCAAGAACACTCATAGAACAGGGCAAAGAGATAATGATCATTACAGGATCAAACGTGGTCTATAACGATTTCCTGGCATGTGATCGTTTTGATAGTCGGCAGGCACTGACACGGATCCATCTCCCCTGTCTCGTGCTTTGTGGGGACAAAGACAAGCTGGCCCCACTCAAACTCTCCGAGGCGCTTAAAGAAAGTATAGAGGGGAGCACCCTGAAGATAATACCCGATGCCGGGCATATGGTCATGATCGAACGCTATGTGGAGATGAACGAAGCCGTTCAGGACTTTGTTTTTGGGGCGGTATCTTAATCGATTCAGGTTTTGACATGAGGTCATTTTCCAGGTACATAAAAGCCATTGAGGAATGCTTGCGATGGGGGCAGATCTTAAATAAGGGGAACAGGGTATGCGTTCAATTATCAGGCAAACTTTGGGGCAAAACAGGATCTAAGAGGAAGGAGGGGTGCTATGGCTGAAATGGAATCCAAGATACCGGTTATTCGCACCATGTCCGTCAAGGACCTGGAACGTATCGCTCAAATTGATATCGAGGTCCTCGGAAAGCCGAGACCCGAATACTGGGAAATGAAATTGGAGCTGGTGGAAAAGCGCTCTCCCATGGCGTCCCTAGTGGCTGAGTTGGATGGTGAAGTGGTCGGCTTCATCATTGGGGATGCCAGTGGGTGGGAATATGGGGTCCCTGAGCATATCGGTTGGATCGATACAATCGGCGTTGATCCCAGCTATCAAGGGAGAGGCATTGCCAAGATGCTTTTCACTGAGATGATCGGTGCCCTGAAAAAGGTTGGGGTTGACACCATATACACCTTCGTTAATTGGCGTGATTGGAGCCTTCTGCGGTTTTTTAATGCCATGGGCTTTGAGAAAGGAGACATGGTAAACCTGGAATTGAAGGTTCGATAGCGGACTGGATGAAGCCATTGCAACTGGCCGTTGCGTTTGTTGCAGCGGACAGCTGACGACCATCAGCGCTCAGGCGCTGATCTCTCCAGGTGCTTTCGCATTCTGTCTAAGAATTCAAATCTGCCCACATACGTTTCCACCCTCAAATCCTTCTCTTCCTTGCCCTCTCTGTTCAAGAAAATGATGGTGGGTACCCCCCTGACGCCGTATTGCTCCAATACCAGGTTTTGAATCGGCTGACGGCGTGTCAAATCCAAACGCACGGTTATTAAATTTTGGCTTAGCTCCACAACTTCGGGGTCTTTGAAGACCTTCCTTTCCATGGCTAGGCAGGGTGAACACCAGTCCGCATAAAAATCCAGAATGAGGGGTTTTTTGTCCCTCGCCGCCATGGCGATGATGTTCTGATCATAAGGTATCCAATTGATACCTTCCCTCTCATGAGCTGATGAGATGAGGTAGAGGATTCCTCCACATACCAGACAAATCCCTACAATTTTCTTGATATTGGAAAAACGACGCAGGCCGCTTGCCGTCTTGTCAAGAAACCCGAGGTGGATACCAGCGCAAGCAGCAACGGCGGCCAAGAGCCCCGATTTTCCCAGAGGATGGGGAATAAGAGGAATTATCATGTAGGCCGCCATGCCCATCAAGACCCAGCCCATGAATTTCCTAACCCACAACAGCCAGTCCCCTGACCTGGGGAGCTTATTTAAGGCCCCAGAAAATATGGCCAGAAGAGAAAGGGGAAGACCGAGTCCCAGGCTGAGGATAAAAAAGTAGAGGAATCCGAGGAAGGGGTCACCCTTTTGACCCACGTAGGTGAGCAGTGCCAAGATGAAGGGTCCCAGGCAGGGAGCGGCCACGATTCCCAGGGTTAGCCCCATGAAGAATGTCCCAAAGTATCCGCCGTGGCTCTTAGACGCGAGTTTGGTGAGGGTAGACGGAATTCGAAATTCCCAGAACCCGAAGAAGCTCAAGCCTAAAGCAGTCATCACGGCAGCCACAAAAATCAGGACCAGCGGCTGCTGGAGTATCGCACCAAGCATACCCCCTGAAAGAGCGGCCACTAGACCAAGCACGGAGTTCATAAGGGCAAGGCCAAGGATGTAAAGCATCCCATGCATCATGGTATTGGCACCCACCTTTTGCTTCCTTCCTCCGAAATAGGAGACCGTTATGGGGATGAGGGGATAGACGCATGGGGTGAGATTGAGGGCCAAACCCCACAAAAAAATTCCAAATAGGGTAAGCAAGAAACCGGCCCCAAACCGAATCCCTGGAATACCCTCAGCAGGCTTCTCAGCACGTGCGGAAAGAAATATCTTTTGGTTCAGGGCCTTGGTTGGCGTGCCTCGGGGAACGATAATGGTAGGGAGATGCAAAGAGACACTTTCCGGAGGCAGACAGAGTGTGGATGAGCAGGCTTGATAGGAGAGCTCTCCCTTTATCACTGGACTCCCCGATGGGAGCGTGCCGCCCACCGAGAGTGTCCCCCTGACCAGGATAGTACCGGAATAGATCTCTATGGGTTTGGACGTGTATGGGAATTTTTTCTTCTCAGGTTCAGGGAACTTGACCTCTTCTACCGTTAAACCTGGAGATTTCTGAAAGGAGAGTAGCGTGGGGATTAGCCCTTCGCCCTCGCTTTTTGTGCCATGGATATACCAAGGCTTTGAAATCTTCAAACGAAAAAGAATAGGATAGGTTCCCTCTGCCGGATATCTGTCGTGGGAGTGAAGGATTTCTACCTGAACCGTTGAGGCAAATGTGGGGAAGGGGTGGAATAGACTAATAAGGACGGCTAAAAGGAGGATACGCATTGGTCTTTTCATTGGGATTAGTAATCAGTCACAGGCTGTGAATTTGTTTTTGAACCTCAAGCGTTGAGGTCAACCATTCCATCAGGGAACTCTTTCAAAAAGCCATACATATAATTTGGTGCCTGAATCAAGGCGTAACATTTTCCAACTTCATGGATCGTCTCCCCCGGGGTTTTTGTCTATTTCCAGCGCCTATGTTAGAATATATCGGTTGATTCACCAAGGTGTCAACCTGCCAATAGAGGTCCTGACCACCGTCAAGGCATCAGCTACCATTCGACAAGCTCACGGCCCTGAGCAAAGCCGAAGGGCGGCGTTGCCTTCGATTGCTCCTCCCTCCGGGCCGGAGGCCTTGCGGCGTATTGCTCCATACGCCTCAGTCGTCGCTCCTCGGCGCCTGGCATCTAATACCTTGCTGGTGATCAGGAATACTCTATTATAAGATGATGATTTCAGTCTTGATACCCAAATTGGACTGTGGATCTGGAAGAGGAGAATTTTGGATATGGATCGTGCTGATGAGCTAAAGAGATTTTATCTTCAAAATACGCCCGGAGCAAAGATGGAAGGAACTCTTCTTAAGGCTCCATGTCCGTTTTGCGCAAAAGAAAAGGGGGAAAAGCCGGGCGTTATGGTGGCATATCTTGATCCCGAAAGTTTTTTCATGGGGTACTTCCGATGTTTGAACAGATGTAAGCCGGGGGGGTTCACTCCGCACTTTGCCAGGATGATGGGGATCCCACCACAAAATGTGCCTGGGCACGATCCAGATCGGGAACCCTTTGTGCAGAACATCATTTTTCCCACCAAGAACCTCAATTTGGAGCTCAAGAAATTCAGGTCGCTCATGACGGAAAACGAGTATAATTATTTCAAGGGGTTTGGTGTATCAAGGAGCGTCGTTGAAGCCATGAAGGTTGGCTACAATGGCCGTTATCTCGTCTATCCCTATTTTCAGGAAGATGGAAATTGCTATGCAGCTCGATGCGTTTTGCCTGATCGAGAGGAGGATAGTTTCTGGCACGGGGACGAAACGTTTTTTTCAGGAGAGTTCCGAATTTTTAATAGGCAGGAGATAGAGAGGTGTGAGGATGGTGCACTGTTCATTACAGATGGGGAAAACAATCTCTTAACCCTTAAGGAATTGGGTTATCCCGGTATAAGTGTGCCTTCTCACGGGGATCTGGAACTGGTAAGCGCGGA
>Ga0111161_1028_pt1 | contig 16028 bp, 13 predicted proteins | sample DeeMarSeWOR28_12_FD_80264 | JGI IMG/M metagenome (GOLD analysis project Ga0111161, IMG submission 80264) | Nitrospira bacterium SG8_3
AGCACCTGGGGCCTTTGCTCAGTTGGCCACGGCGTACGCGGCCAAGTACCGAATTCCAGATCAGGATCTCAAGAGAGGCATGGCTCAGGTCTCAGTCAAAAGCCACGAAAACGGTGCCCTAAATCCAAAGGCCCATCTCCGAAAGCCGGTAAGCATTGACCAGGTCATGGCCGCACCCATCGTCGCTCATCCTCTGGGACTCTTCGACTGCTGCGGCGTAAGTGATGGGGCTGCCTGCGCCATCGTGACAACGGTGGAGAAGGCGAGGGAGATGGGGATAAAGAATCCTGTCACGGCTAAGGCCCTCCAGTTGTCGCTAAGCAACGGCGAGGAAATGGCCTATAACGAGTGGGACGGCACCTACTTCATGACCACGAACCGTTGCAGTACCATGGCCTACAAAGAAGCCGGTATTACGAATCCACGAGAAGAGATTAGCATGATGGAGCTCCACGACTGCTTCTCCATCACCGAACTTGTCACTTATGAGGATATGCATATTTCTGAACGCGGGAATGCCTGGCGGGATGCCCTGGATGGGTTCTACAACCGCGAGGGGAAGGTCCCATGCCAATTAGACGGCGGGCTGAAGTGTTTTGGTCATCCCATCGGTGCCTCTGGATTGCGCATGCTCTATGAAATGTATCTGCAGTTGCTCGGGAGGGCAGGGGAGAGGCAAATCGAGAATCCAAGGCATGGTCTAACCCAGAACCTGGGTGGCGTCCCCTTCATGAACATATGTAGCATCGCTATCATTGGGAGATATAAGGATTAGAAATGCCAAAATCCCAAATCCAAATGACAACTGGAGGAGAAGGTGATGCTTGAAATTCGCCCCATCATGAATACGCCCACCGAAGCCATCTTTGAATTCAAGTCATGCTGCAATATCCGGGCTTTTGACCAGAACTTGGAGATCCTCATAACAAACCGAAGCGATGGCACGGTAGCCGTTCCCAGTTACTTTGATCTGAAGACGGAGCAGGAATCGCGGCGCATCGAGACGCTGATGCCCCACGGCGAGCAAAGCATCCCGCCAGGGCAGACCATCGCGTTTTATTGCACCATGGATGAGAAACAATGGAATGCGGCTCAACAAATGGTATTCTACGATTCCGAAGGAAAACACTATTCGGTAGACATTCCCTAGTAATTTGCAAAAGCCTCCCGCTATGCGAGAAGGTATCGTTGAGGTGTGCTGGTGAAATGACAGTTTAAGGCGATATCTGGTAAAGGAATTGCATTCTCGCCATATGAGGCCACGCTCCTTTTCTCCCTCCGGGCCGTAGGCAAGGCCGTATCTAATATGTGGGGTGGCGGTGAGCAATATTGTGAGGTTTAAAAAAGTGATGGGAGATTCCCAGAGGCTCAGAGACGCAAACCTCAAAATATTGGTCACGGCGAAGTCTGGTGGTATTTTTTTTGAGATACGGCCTTTCTAAAAGAGCCGTAGCCTCATCCTATGAGCCGCTCCGATGCTTAGGCAAAGCTGGGTCTATGGGCGCGCATCGTTTACTTCACTATGGAGATTAACCAAATGGATTTCAGTTTGACAACGGAGCAGAGAGATATCCAAAAGGCAGCTGAAGAGTTCGCTAAAGGTGAATTCGATCCAGACGCGGCCCTTGAATACGATGAGAAACAGGAATTTCCATCGAGCATCTGGAAAAAGGCCTGTGAGTTGGGGTTTGTGGGGATACACTTTCCTGAAGAATATGGTGGACCGGGATTCGGTATTTTGGAAAATGCCTTGATTACAGAGGCGTTTTGCAGACAAGATTCGGGGATAGGGATGGCGTTGGCCCTCTCCGATTGTGGCTCTGAAATGATCCTCAGGCACGGAGACGAGAACCAAAAGAGAGAAGTCCTTTCTTACATAGCACAAGGGGAAGGGCTGATTACCATGGCGGTCTTGGAGGAAGGCTATTCCCTCGCCCCTCTGTCCACAACTGCAAAGATAAACAAAGAAGGGTATATCATCGAGGGAGAGAAAACGTTTGTGACCCTCGGGCGTTTAGCGACTTACATGATCGTTGTCTGTCAGACCAAGTCGGATGATCCTCATGCCCAGTCTGTTATTCTGCTCGAAGCAAAGGCGGATAATGTGGAAGCGGTTAGCATGGGCAAGAGGATGGGTATGAGGATGGTCCCGATGGACCGGGTCTCCTTCAACCATATCAGGGCCCCTAAGGAAAACAAAATTGGCCTGGAACACAAAGGATACTGGCAGTTAAGAGAAATTCTCAATGAGTTGAGGATCGACGCAGGTGCCATGGGTGTGGGCATTGCTCAGGGAGGCCTAGACAGGGCCTTAGGGTATGCCAAAAAAAGAGAACAGTTCGGCAAGACGATTGTTAACTTCGACGCGATCAGAAACAAACTGGCGGATATGTATATGGACGTGGAACTGGCAAGACTTGTCATTTACAAGGCTGCATGGACGTTTGATAAAGGGAGACCTGATTATCGTTGCAGTCTCATGGCAAAATCAGTTGCATCGAGGACGGCATACAAGGTGACCTATGATGCCCTCCAGATTCACGGGGGTTTGGGTTATATGACGGAGGGCCACATTGAGCATTTCTTCAGGGATGCTAAGGCCTTGGACCTTTTTCTGGAACCGGGAAATATTCAGAGAAGGCAACTGGCTGAAGAGATAACGGGGAAAAGGATATAGAAGTGCCTAAAGTGAACTAAAGTACCTAGAGTTGATGAAATGGAGATGATCTGCTGTCAAGTGTGACCGACGATGGCAGGGGGATAAGATATGGAGATCATAAAGTATACGGAAGAACACAAGAAATTTAGAGAGGCTTTACGTAATTTTCTGGAAAAGGAAGTCACCCCCCACGTGGATGAGTGGGAGGAGGCGGGCATCGTACCCAGGTCTATATGGAAAAAGATGGGGGAGCAGGGCTTTTTGTGCATGAACCTGCCCAACGAATATGGAGGGGCTGATGCGGATTTTCTCTGCTCCGTTATTCTCACAGAGGAGCTGGCCAAGACCCATCACACAGGCCTGGCTGCGCCTTTACACAGCGACATTGTCGTTCCCTACATCAGTTCCTTTGGATCTGAGGAACTGAAGAAAAGATATCTGCCAGGCTGTATATCAGGAGATATCGTTACGGCCCTCGCCATGACCGAACCAAATGCGGGAAGCGATTTGGCGTCAATGGGTACCACGGCAGTGGAAGAGGGAAACAATGTGGTTATTAACGGCCAGAAGACCTTCATAAGCAACGGCATCCTTTGTGATCTGTTGGTCCTGGCGGCAAGAGATCCCTCCGAGGAAAACCCTTACCAGGCCCTCGACCTCTACCTCGTGGAGGCGGATACACCGGGATTTGAAAAGGCAAAAAGGTTGAGCAAGATGGGTTGGCGGAGCCAGGACACGGCGGAACTCTATTTTAGCGATTGCAAAGTTCCAAAGGAGAACCGGTTGGGCATGAAGGGGGGCGGCTTTCTTATGCTCATGCAGAATCTGCAGCAGGAACGGCTCATGTGCGCCATCGCCGCGGTGGCCGCGGCTGAGTGCATCATGGATCGGACCATTACGTATTGCAAAGAAGAAACAGAGTTTGGTAAGCCCCTGTCCAAGTCCCAGGAAAATCAATTCAAAATCGTTGAAATGACAACCGAGGTAAAACTGGGCCGGACGTTTTTGGATAAGCTGATTGTGGAACACATGGAGGGGAAGAATATTGTCGTGGAAGTTTCCATGGCCAAATACTGGACGACTGAGATGGCCATGCGTGTGGCTGACGGATGTCTGGCGTTACATGGGGGCTATGGATCCTTGGAGGAGAACCCTATTGCCAGGGCATGGCGTGATGCCCGCGTCATGTCCATCTTCGCGGGAACCAACGAGATCATGAAGGGGATTGCGGCCAAGTTCATGGGGCTGTAAACTACTTCCCACCCCGCACCATCACGTCTGTTGTTGCCATCCCGAGTGCATGGGCAACCACACTTCCCACCTTGGATAATCTTAAAATTCCCCCACAAAAATTTGGTGTCAAGGGGTTTCGAAAACTCTCAGGATGCTTATCTTTATTAAAGCCGATATCAAATTCAATTAGCTCAATTGTATAGGTTCAATTTATCAAACGATCTGTACCCTATGTTTGTCAATTTGGAGGGATGGGTGTGAAATTCATTGCATTTCTTACACTCACAATAATTGCAGGGGCATTTGCAGTTGGCTTTAAAAGCTCTGATAAACATTTAACGGAGAATAAGGGAGAGATGACTATTATGAAGGAAAGGCATAGTGCCCTGCGAACGGCCACGTTTGCGGGTGGATGTTTTTGGTGCGTGGAATCAGATTTTGAAAAGGTGGATGGAGTGGTTGAGGTGATATCAGGTTACACCGGGGGTCAGAAGAAAAACCCCACTTATGAGGAAGTCTCAGCCGGTGGAACGGGGCATGTGGAGGCCGTTCAGGTCCTGTATGACCCCAAAAAGGTCTCCTATGAAGATCTGCTGGAGGTTTTTTGGAGACACGTGGACCCGACCGATCCGGGTGGACAATTCGTGGACCGCGGGCAACAGTATCGAACTGCCATATTTTATCAGGACACGGAAGAAAAGCGTCTGGCAGAAGAATCTAAGAGAGAGTTGGAAGCCTCCGGTCGTTTTGATAAGCCTATTGTCACAGAGATCCTGGCGCTCAACGGTTTTTACAGGGCAGAGGATTATCATCAAGACTATTACAAAACACACGCGGTAAGATACAAGTACTACCGTTGGAACTCGGGTCGAGATCAGTTCCTGAAAAAGGTGTGGCGTGATGGAGGCGAAAAAGGCACAAGACATGCAAGCAATGCCAAGTATAGGAGACCCAGTGATGAGGTGTTAACGGAGAAGTTGACGCCCATACAGTACAAGGTGACGCAGCATGATGGGACTGAACCGGCGTTTAACAACGAATATTGGGACAATAAGGAAGAAGGTATTTACGTGGACATCGTCTCGGGCGAACCTCTGTTTAGTTCTCTTGACAAGTACGACTCAGGGACCGGTTGGCCCAGTTTCATCAGACCCCTGGAGCCAGAAAGCATCGTGGAGAAAAAAGACCGTAGCTTATTCATGGTTCGCACCGAGGTGCGGAGTAAACATGGAGATTCACACCTGGGGCATGTTTTTCCTGATGGTCCGCCGCCTACAGGTCTCAGGTACTGCATCAATTCCGCGGCGCTTCGATTTATTCCCAAAGCGGATCTTGAGAAAGAGGGCTATGGGGAGTATGTCAACCTTTTCTCGGGCAATAAATGACTATTAAGGCGCTACTCCACCATTCAGAGGTAACTCGCTACTTCAGGGGTCTTGGTGGAGTAGCGTATAAATTAATAAAAGGTATATATCACCAAACATTCTACCACGGGTCTCCCCTTCCAGAGGGCTAAGACGAACCTCAATTCATATCCAGGCCATTCAACCGCTTTTTAGAGCATTCCCCCTTTCCAATCGATCCACCAGTTGTTACGTTGAAAGAACCATTTGTGTTGTTACTGTAGAAGTGCTCGATTTCAGCAAGATCTCTTTTTCCATTTTGCTAAGCTGCTATGCCTAGATTAGCCTCCCCTCCCAACGATATCCCAAGACCAAAACCAAGGTCTGATATTCAGGCTCGCGTTGTGGGCGATGGACCACTGATGCCGATGATCTTGCGTCTGGCTGGACCCGTGGTGCTGATGATGTACTTACAGGGCGCCTACAACATCATAGATAGCATCTGGGTCGGCCAACTCCTCGGTAAAATGGCGCTCGCGGCAATCGCCACAGGGGGCTTTGTCCTCTGGTCCATATTTGGCTTGACAAACCTGGTTACCGTTGGGGTCATGGCGACGGTGGCCCGCAGGATAGGCGAGGATAAGCTCCAAGCCGCAGAGCAAGTGGCCACAAAGGGGGTCTGGTATGCTTTTGTTCTCTCCCTAATCGTTGGGGCAGCCCTATGGTTTCTCATACCCGTGCTATATGAAATGATGGGAACAGATCCCCAGGTCACTCAGCTCGGATCCCAATATCTTCGGGTGCTTCTATTTGGATGTCCTCTGATCTTTCTATCCTTCCTTTTGCAGCGTATATTCCAGGCAGCAGGGGACACGGTGACCCCCATGTGGCTCATGTTCGTAACGCTTATTCTCAACGCAGGCCTAGATCCTGTGCTCATGCTTGGTCTTTTTGGTTTCCCAAAGATGGGTGTGGCTGGCGCTGCCATGGCCACTGTGATCGCTCGACTCGCCATGGTCATTTTCGGAATCTGGTTGCTTGCGGGGAGGAAGAGAATAGGCTCCAAGCGGGTTCGAGAGCCCGTTCTTGGCTATTTCCCACTGATCATCCCCGTGTTCAGAACGGGATACATAGGGCTTCAAATGGGAAAGACTACTGGCTGGGATTGGCGGCTTTTCGCTTCCACCCTCCGCATCGGCATACCAAATACGGTTTCCCAGGTTCTGTTCCCGTTGGTGTATATGCTCATTACGCGCATTGCCGCGGCCTACGGCCCTATTTACATCGCCGCCCTTCGGATTGGACACACGGTTGAAGGGGTGAGCTTCTTCCTGGCCTTAGGCTTTTCCATTGCGACGGCCACCTGTGTCGGGCAGAACCTGGGGGCGCAAAGGCCAGACAGGGCCGAGCGCGCGGCATGGATCGCCACGGGCATCGTTGTGGCCATCCTGTTTGTCTATTCTGTGGTTTTCTATTTTTTATCTCGTCAGATCGGTGCCGCCTTTACGCCAGACCCGGAAACCATCGGGGCAAGCGCCACCTACTTGGAAATCCTTGCCATAAGCCAGGTCTTTATGGGCATCGAGGTGGTACTCGCTGGGGCATTTTCAGGGGCAGGAGACACCGTGCCCCCTATGGCGATCTTTACCCCTTTGAATATTGCTCGAATCCCTGCAGCCTATTTGCTTGCCGGGACTGCTGGGCTTGGTATTAGCGGCGTCTGGTGGGCCATTTCAGGCACGAGCATCATGAAGGGGCTTATTATTGCTTTCTGGTTCTACAGGGGACGCTGGAGGACACGGAAGATTTAGGTCCCTTCGCGATAGGGTAAAAGGCTTTTGCGCTTATAAAAGAGAAGGGAAATCAGTCATGCGTGAAGAACTACAAAGGCAACTTGATCAACTAGACAAACAGCGCCATGCGCTTTTGGACGGGCTTGAGACGCTGACAGCCGAGCAGGTGGCGTTCACGCCCGGACCCGGCAAGTGGTCCATCGGTCAGGTTATCGAGCACCTGGTCATCTCAGAGCGAGAGATCTTTAAATGCGTCCCTGGGCAATCGCAAAAGGGCCAGGGCATATCCAGCCTACGAAACCGTATCTCATACATCCTTGTTGCCGCTATTTTGAAACTGGGCTTGCCCGTCCCAGTTGTTTCTCATGAGATGGAACCGGAGGGGAGGTCATCGATGACTGAATTGTACAGGCAATGGGATGAGAACCATCGTTGGTTGCGAAGTTTCGTAGAAAAATTACCAGCAGAAGATTTGGACCGCCCCGTTTTCTGCCACCCGGTGGCTGGTTCCCTCACATTTGCGCAATCGATCCATCTGGATCGATTGCATCTCAATACCCACCTGCGCCAAATTAAGAGAAATAAGAGAATGATGCATCTCAGCTCGAACAAATGAGGCTAGATTTGAAGAATGGCTCACCCAGCCTCAAGTCGAGACTTGGTCATTGGAAGCTTAGTCACACCCGTTCTTGGCCGTCTATACAAGGCAAAGGCCGGCCTCTGACTTGCCCGAAGATTCAGAAGAAAAGCCCGCTTTTAGGCGGGCTTTTCTTTGCATATCGCAAAATAACCTGTAATCAGCAATCCGCACATAGATCAAGCAGGAATACAATATATAGTTATGATATTAAATTTATTATACTATATATATAAATTATATATAAATTATGAAAAAATACTTGACAAATATAATTATATAGGTATGATTACCTACAATTTGTTGTAAATGGTTAACATAAATATAAAGTGATCTGACAGAAAATTTAGGGTCTCAGACGAACGGTCAAATGTAAAAGGAAAAAAGCTTCTCGGATGTGCGTGCATCTTTCCGCGGGGCAACTCGTAGACAAAGAAGAAGAGATTTTGCCAGGGGAAACAACGGCATCAAGGGAAGCTAACTTATAGGTCAATGGCCCCGTTGGATAGTTAACAAACAGCCTAACCCCCTAACTTTGGCCCAGTTGAGAAGTTCACCTCCCAAACCACCTAACCCCCCCCTCGGCAGAGTCTTAACGGACTCTGCCTTTTTTTTATTTGCCTTCGCCACCTGGTCTCCGCAGAAGTCTTCCGCCTTGGTTGAAAGTTTGGCGGGACGAGTCACTGCGGCGAAACGCTTTGGCGTAATGCTGCTCGGATACGCAGTCTCGCATTCAGATATTTTCTAAGTGCGGGACTGTGGAAGTCTCATACCCTTTCCTTGAACTCTTCACCAAGCAGGCCTTCGGGGCGGACAAGAAGGACAAGGATGATAATCAGAAAGGCAAGGGTGTTCTTAAAGGCAATATTCACAAACCCGCCCGCCAGACTCTCGCAAATGCCCAGTATAAGACCTCCCACAATAGCACCTGGCAGACTGTTTAAGCCCCCCAAAATGGCGGCGGCAAAACCTTTCAGAAAAGGTTCCATCATAAAAAAGGTATCAAAGAGCAGGGCAGGGGCCAGGAACAACCCTGCCAACACCCCGAGGAGTGCGGCTAGCCCCCAACTCAGGGCCAGGATCTTCCGAGTAGGTATACCCAGGGTCTGGGCTGCGGGGAGATTTTCGGATGTGGCACGCATGGCCAGCCCCATCCGTGTCTTCTGCACCAGCAGATAAAAGAACAAGCTGCCGAACAGCCCCACAGCAAACGTTGCCAGGCTCAAACGGCTAATCACCACACCTCCGAACTGGTAGGTTTCGATGTCCGAGATGGGGAAAGGAAAGGACTGGGGCTCCGTGCCCCCAAAACGGGCAACGAGACCCTGGATGATTAGACCAAGCCCCAGAGTGAGAATAATCTGGCCCAGATGGGTGGCTTCTCGTCTCTGGGCAGGTACGAGGACACAGAAATAGAAGGCCATGGCCAAGACAGCGCCAAATACCAAAGCGAGTATGAAGGCCGGGCCGTAATGGACATTAAGTCCCAGGAGCGTAAAAGCGAACAAGGTCCCAGCAGTGGCGATATCCCCGTGTGCAAAATTCAGAATGCGCGTAGAGCGATAGATCAAGGCCAGCCCCAGTGCCACAAGGGCATAAATGCTGCCCGTTGCGAGACCAGAAACCACGTATTGTAAAAAAAGGGTCATACTGTCTTCCTTTTAAAAGGTAGGAGCGGATTTTGAGTATACTGTTTAATAAAGGGGCTAAGATGTTTCGCTATTTGATGCTAGTGTTGTGTCTCAAACACAACTATAACCATATGGAAACCCTGGAAGTCATTGCGAGGAGCCACAGGCGACGAAGCAATCTCTTGGAACCTAGGGAAGAATTAACTTTCACAAAATGGGATTGCTTCGCTTCGCTCGCAATGACCTCTTATGCAGGTCTTATTTATGCAAAGAACTTTTTGGGACACGACACTTGATGCTTGATACTGGATACTGGATAGAAAGGAGAAACAGCATTTTGTAATGTTATGGTTATTTATCCAGCATCCGGCATCTGGAATCCAGGATCTAGCATCGCAAAGCCTTGGCTTCGCTATCGGAAAGGCCAGTTTCGAAGATAGAGTCTCATCTTGAACCATCGTCCGTAAAGGCCTAGAGGCTCAAAGATCAAAACAATGAGGATGGTCACGCCAAATACCACAGGCACAAACTCCTTGTAGGCACTGAATACCTGAGGAACAAGAATCACGAACGCCGCCCCCAAGATGGAGCCCTCTACCGAGCCCAGCCCTCCAATGATAACCGCTACGAACAGCTCAACGCCATGCATAAGGGTGAACATGTTGGGCTCAAGGTATCCGAGTAAAAGACCCCACAATCCCCCTTGGATTCCCGTGTAGAAGGAGCTGATGGCAAAGGAGAGGAGTTTATACCGGGTTAGATTCACCCCTAGAACCTCCGCCGCGATATCGTTATCCCGGATGGCAATAAAGGCCCTCCCCATATAAGAAGAAATGATATTGTAGCTGCCCAACGTAAAAACGAGGGCGATCAGAAAATTGAAATAGTAATTGAAGGTAACCTTTGATAAGCCAAAGACGGGTTCCAGCTTGTGAATGATGAGTCCCATGCGGCCGCCGGACAAAAGTTCTGAGTTGGCAAAAATCTGATATACGGCGATGCCAAAGCCTAGCGTGGCGATAGCGAGATAGGGACCTTTGAGTCGGAGTGAGGGAATGCCAACCACGAGACCGAAGAGTCCGGCTGCCAGGCCTGCACATAATAGGCTAATGGGCCATGGCATCCCCAGCCGACTCAAGTGTCCGAAAGTGAAGGCGCCGATGGCCAGAAATCCTGCCTGCCCGAAGGAGATCTGCCCAGTGTATCCGATAAGCAAATTTTGGCCTTGAACGCCAATGCTGTAAATAAAAATGAGCGTAAATACATAGGTGATGTGTTCTGGCGCATACCAGGGAACCAGAAGCAGCAGTAACAAAAGGGCCCCTACCCAGACTCGGGTCCAAGGCTTTCGTATGAGTTGAAGTTCCTCTTTGTAGCTTTCGACTAAGTCCATTTTCTATCTAGGCAAAAGGAATGAGATGCACTCTTCATAAAGTTCTCTAGATCCCTGAAATTCGCGCCGCCCTTAGGGAACGGGGGACGGAGGAACGGGAAAACCTTTCTAGTTTTACGCAGTTCGACCTCCCTGTTACCTCCCATACATCTTATTGATGAGGTCTGCGTAGCGTTCTTCCAAAAAACGGCGCTTTACCTTCTTCGTAGGGGTGACGTCGCCATCTTCCTCGTAAAAGCGCCTTGGCAGCAACTCGAATTTTTTTATGGTTTCAACCTTTGAAAGTGTCTTATTGACTATAGAGACTTCACCATCAATAAGCTTTCGGATCTCAGCATTCTGCGTCAGGTCGGCAAAGGTTGTGAACGGGATTCGGTTGTCCTGGGCATACTTGGTGACGTTGTCTTCGTCAATGAGAATCATGGCTACCAAATACTTGCGGCCATCCCCGATGACCACGGCGTCTTGAATATAGGAACTGAACTTTAACTTGTTTTCTATGAAAGCGGGTGTGATGTTCTTACCTCCCGCCGTGATGAGGATATCCTTCTTACGATCCATAATCTTGAGAAACCCCTCCTCAACGGCACCCACATCTCCTGTGTGAAGCCACCCGTCTTTAATGGTCTCAGCCGTAAGATCGGGATCCTTGAAATAACCTTTGAAGACGTTAGGCCCCCTGGCCAGGATCTCACCATCTTCCGCAATCTTGACCTCCACGCCAGGGATAGGTTCTCCAACAAAACCCCACCTGGGTCGGTCTATGCGCTGGACCGCGATTACCCCAGTGGATTCTGTCTGCCCATACCCCTCTCTCAAAGGGATGCCTAAGGCATTGTAGTACTCGAAAAGTTCTGGCGAGGCAGGCGCGGCCGCGCATACCGCATAACGGATCCGCTCGAACCCCAATTGCCGCTTCAGATGATAAAGAACCAGCCCATACAGCGGCCAGTAGAGAAGGGCCCATTTGAGCCTTTCGCGGCTTTCTTTTTTTGTTCGCACATAGCTGAGACCAACTCCAACGGCCGCTTTGTACAAGGCCCTTTTTAGGAGGGTGGAGTCGGACATGCGGATGTATATCATAGAGGCAAACTTCTCCCAGATGCGAGGCACACTGCAGAAGATGGTGGGAGAGACCTCTCTGAGGTTCTGGGGCAGAGAGTCTAGGCTCTCGACGAAATTCACCGTGGCTCCAACCCAGACTGCCTGAAACAGGGAGACGAGATTCTCGTAGATATGGGCGAGGGGGAGATAAGAGAGCAATTCGTCCCGGTCATAGAACGGTGTGGCCGTGACAAAGGAGTTAGAGAGTTGCAGGATGTTGTCGTGAGAGAGCATGGCGCCTTTGGGCGGGCCGGTAGTGCCAGAGGTGTAGATGATCATGGCCGTATCGTCGGGCTTTATGGTCTTCAGTCGAGTGGATAGGGATTCTGGGTGATCGCCCAAATATTTCTGGCCTTTGAGGACAAACTTGTCGAAGAACATAATCTTGGGGTGAGAAAAGCCCCAAAGTCCTTTCGGATCCCAGACCACCACCTGGGCAACTTTGAGCTGGTCCATAATCTGGAGGACCTTGTCCACCTGCTCTTCGTTTTCCACAAAAAGGATCTTTGCTTCTGAATGGCCCACCACATAGGCCACCTGTTCTGGGGCCGAAGTGGGATAGACACCACAAGTGACGCCGCCCACAGTCATGGCACCTAAGTGACAGATGAGCCACTCGGGACGGTTGTCACCCAGCACACCCACCCTGTCCCCAAGCTCCAGCCCCAAGGCCAGGAGACCCGCCGCCACCTCCCGTACCTTCTGCCCATACTCTGTCCAGGAGATCCGGTTCCAGATGCCGTAATCCTTGTGCCGAAGGGCTATTTTGTCCTTGAGACGGTCCACTTGCTGGAAGAAGAGGTCCGGTATGTGGACTGCCTGGTGCTCCATTACCATGTCCTCCTTTTTTTGTATAAACGCCAGCATTTGGGAGATACTGTCTCTCCTCCTGCACCCAGGTAGAGTTCCTGGACATCCTCATTGTCTTGAAGTTCCTGGGCAGTGCCTTCCAGCACGATTCTGCCAGATTCCATGATGTAGCCATAGCTTGCTATGCGAAGGGCCATCTTGGCGTTTTGTTCCACTAGGAGAATGGTTGTTCCCGCCCGGCTTATCTTAAAAAGGGCATCATAGACTTCACGACCCACCGTTGGGGCCAATCCTAGGGATGGCTCATCCAGCATGAGGAGTTTGGGGCGACGCAACATGGCGCGCGCCATGGCCAGCATCTGTTGCTCCCCCCCAGAGAGGGTTTCGGCCTGCTGCTTAGCGCGTGCCTTGAGAATAGGAAAAAGCTGGTAAATGATGGCAAAGTCCTCTTGGATCCCTGGGTCTTTTCGACCCCAGCACCCAAGATCAAGGTTCTCCTTCACTGTGAGCTCTCGAAAGAGCCCCCGATCTTCTGGAACATAAACGACTCCCAAACGGGAGATATGCTCCGGGGGCAGCCGATGAATGCGCTTCCCCATAAACTCGATCGTCCCCTTATTAGGTTGGTCCTTGAGCAGGCCCGCGATGGTTTTTAGTAACGTGCTCTTACCCGCGCCATTGGGCCCCAGAACCGTGAAGATCTCCTTCTCCTTTACCTCCAGAGAGAGGCCGTGGAGGGCGTAGATGCGATCATAGTAAAGGGTTTCAATGGTTGAGATTCTTAGTAAAGGCGTCATGAGTCAGTCAAAAGTCAAATCGTTTTAGCTTTTATCAGGCCTCCCCTGGAGGTCGACTTGGAAATGCCGGATACCCGATGCCGGATACCGGATAAAGCGAGAGAAGAACCAGTCACCGGCCTTACCTTATTTTTTATCTCGCATCCGGCATCTGGGATCGCCAGGTTAGCATCCTTTAATCGATGCTCAGCAGATGGTCTGATCTAAAATTCTACTTCGCTTTAGAACCCTAGTCTTCCCCCAGATAGGCCTTGACAACGGCCGGGGCGCGCTGGACCTCTTCCGGACTACCTTGGGCGATCTTCTGCCCATAGTCCAGGGCCATCATACGGTCTGCCAATCTAGAGGCGAGCCTCAGGTCATGTTCCACCAGGAGGATTGTCGTCTTGTATCTGCCGCGGATCTCTGTAATGCGATAGGCGGTCTCCTCCTTTTCCTCAGCCGTCAATCCGGAGATGGGCTCGTCCAGAAGGAGCAATTGGGGTTCCATGGCCAGGGCCCGGCCCATTTCGACGCGCTTTTGAACCCCATAAGGACAGTCGGAAACTCGAGCCTGCCTGTAGGCCTCAAGATCCAGGAAATCGATGATCTCTTCCACGACCTGCCTGTGGCGTAGCTCCTCGCTCCGCATGCGCAGGACGGCACGGACAGGGTTTTTCCGGAACTTAACGTGTCTCCCCAGCAACAGATTATCCAGAACCGTCATGTGGAGGAAAAGGCGGAGATTTTGAAAGGTTCGGGCGATGCCCTTTTTGGCAATAGCATCGGGAGACAGTCCCAGGAGGCTCATCTCCTGAAAGAGGACTTGGCCCTGGTCGGGACGGTACACCCCGGAGATGCAATTGAACATGGTGGTCTTGCCCGATCCGTTGGGGCCTATCACCGAGAGGATCTCCCCATCTTCCACGTGGAGGTCTACTCCGGCCAGGGCCATGATCCCTCCGAAGCTAATGGCCAGTTGATCCAATTGGAGCAAAGCCATAGGCTAGAACCAGGGTTTGTGGACGATGAAGCCGGTCAGCGGCACAAGCCTCCCCTTCTCAGCCTTCAAGAGCCGGGAGCTATTATTTCCATGGTGTCGATTGGGTCCGTAGGTGACCGGCGAACCCCCTGCTTCCGGGGTCCAATTCTTGATGGACTCCATGGCCCGGATCATCTTCTCTACCGTCAAATCTCGACCAGCCAGCTGGAGACCCTTCGCCAGATGCATCATGGATACCGATCCCAAGAGCCCAAAAAGACCCGTCTTGGCGAGCTTGGGGTTGTACTTTTTCACGATATTGAACACCCGGTCCGCATCTGAATCGAAACCCGGGAGACCTGCTAGGCCCGCTGTGGCAGGGTACACCCCTTCCCAGAGCTGCTTGGCCACCATGAACATGACGGGGTCACCCAAGGGAAAAGAAGCCAAGACCTTGGGACGATAACCTATCTTTGCCGACTCTTTAAGGATGAGGACGCCCTGTGTCGGGGTCGCATATAAAAAGAGGGTATCTGCCCCGGACTGTCTGAGCTTTAGGGCGTGGGCACTAAGCGCCCTTTCGGTGACCTCATAGGGGACGGCTGCCACCAGTTTCGCCTTGCCAGACAAATTCATAATGGCCTTCGCCACCCCGGACCAGCCCAGCTTCCCGTAATCATCGTTCTGATAAAAGACGGCGAATTTCTTGCTCCCCAGGTTCTTGGAGGCCCAATTCGTCAACCACTCGGCCTCGTCTTCGTAATCCGGATACGCAACAAAGATATAACGAAGGCTATCCTTAGGGTAATCCCTCCACATACGTGTATTTCCGTAAGCATTGATCAGGGGGATTTTGTTATCCGGAAAGAAGTCTCGACATGTATGGACGACCGCGGTCCCGAGGAGCTGGTTGAAGGCAAAGATTTTCCCTTTCATCTCCTGAAGATTGGCCAGCGCCCGGGCAGGGTTGTAGCCATCGTCCTTCAAGATCACCTTGATCTTTCGGCCGTGGATCCCACCCTGATCATTTATGTAATCGGCATATGCCTTGCCACCAAGAGCTGTACCGCCCCACAAGGCTGCCGGTCCGGAGAGCGGGGTGCTCATTCCGATAACAACCTCGGTGTCTGTAACCCCTGGGACATCGGCTCCGAACGCCGAAGGCGCAATGAGGAAGAAAACAAGCAAAATCCCAATCCAGAATGTAGCCTTTTTCATGGTGACCTCCTTTTATAAAGGGTTAAAGTAAAAAGAGGGCCTTCAACGGCCCTGTTCTCTTGGCACAAACTTAGCCGTTCACGTTTTTCCAGCCTTCCCATAACCATCTAATTCATGGAAAGACAAGTTTTTTGTGTTTTTGGAGGTTAACATAACCAACAAGATTTTCGTGAAAACGAAGTATATTCAGTATAAATCAATGGGTCAATCGTTATTTCCCCGATAATCCTCAACGGAAGCCATTCGACACTGTTATCGCAAAATGTGCCTCGAAATGATCTCCTTCATGATCTCCTGGGTCCCCCCGCCGATGGAGAGAATCCGGTTATCCCGATAGAGTCTTTCCACCAGGTACTCACGCATGTAACCAAATCCACCATGGATCTGGACCGCATCATAAGTGACCCTGTCACTGACCATGCAGGCGAAGTTCTTGGCCATGGAGATCT
>Ga0111161_1029_pt1 | contig 15976 bp, 13 predicted proteins | sample DeeMarSeWOR28_12_FD_80264 | JGI IMG/M metagenome (GOLD analysis project Ga0111161, IMG submission 80264) | Nitrospira bacterium SG8_3
TGGGTTACATTTCACATTTTTATGAGGCGGTTAAGGAAACCGTGAGAAAACAAGGCGCTGTTCCGTCACACTACGTGATTTTGGCGGATGAACCAATGTTCGGCGGCCTATCTGTGACCGATGAAGGAATTGCCAAAGCAAAGAAGCTGGGGGCTGAAGCTGTGCTGTCCGTTGAAGGTTATCAGGCAGACCATGACATGACGGACGTGATATACCATGTTAGCATGTCTGCCCCCTGTATGGGTGTTTTGGGCTGGCTTTTCAAAGTGAAGTTTGGTGATGCGAAAGCAGATATTGTTCGTGAAATGCCTTACCTCTTTGATTCTGAGGCAACAGTGAAGACCCTAGGCGAACTCATCGGAGAACTGGAGGGGACCAATGACTACAAGTGTTAACATGACGAACATGGATTCGCGGGGCATCACAGTTGCCGATATGAAGAAGGGAAGTCGGCAATATACTTGAGGCCCAGTGCAAACCATGGCTTCGACGATTTTCGTAGAGTCCTCTGCTGACAATATGGAAGAGGCACACCGCAACATTGAACCCGCTAATCAGAAGGCTCCAGGAGAAAAGACAACAAGGCTTTCACTGATCCTGACGGCCACGATCATCGTTGTCTCATCAATAACGGGCTACATTTATTATACCCAGTATTATCCGAAAAGGTACTTGAGGCAGGCGGAAGCGTTCAAAGCAATGAATGATTATCCCAAAGCCATTGAAAGTTACAAGACACATTTATTGATGAACCCCAATGATCTTGCAGCCAGACTTCAGTTGGCCAAGGCTCTTCTCAAGCAAGACCAAATGGACCAGGCCATTGGAATACTGACCACAGTTCTTCGTGAAGGCCACCATGAGAAGGATTTAGGAAAACAGGCTTCCGAGTTAATAGAAAGTAGCTACTCTGCACTTGCCAAACAATTTGGGCAAAAGGCAGAAACAGCCTTAGAACAAGAACAGTATAAGTCGGCCATAAAGGCCTATGAGGAGGAGTACGGCTACCTGGAAAAGTTAAGAACGGCGTCTCATTCACCCACAACCCAAAAGAAACCTAATTATTATATGCCTTTTGTGCTGGTCCGTGTCCTTGAAAATAGAGCTAACTTGGCCTTTGCATACTGGCTTGATGAGGCGTTTGACAAAGCATCTGAAACAATATCTGAGCCCCTATACACTTTTGGCACAACCGACAAAGACGATCCAGTATTGAGATACGGTCTTTTTGCTTCTAAACTTCGTGATCTCGGGAGCAAAGCCTTTGAGGGTAAAGAGTGGACAAAAGCCCGAAGCCATTATGAAGCATCTTTGATCAATTACAAGAAAGATACCTCCGAATTTTCAAGAGCCTCAATTCCCGAAGTCAGATATGATATTGCCATTACACACTGGAACGAAGGGGACTTCTGGAAGGCAAAAGAAGTATTGACAGCACTCCAGAAAGATTTTCCTCAATACGAATCCGAGAAGATCGAGCGAATGATTTCTGAGGCCAAAAAGGCCGGTTTTTCTAATTGGGCCGAAAAGGCTTATAAGGATGGCAACAAGGCATTTGATGAAATGGATTTCACAGAGGCGAGAAGTTTCTTCCATGACGCAATTAAGTACTTTAGAAAAAGTGGGGTCAAGGACGGTTCTGAACTGTTAGCTTCTATAAGATACAACATTGCTGTGACTTATTGGAACCAACAGAATTGGCCTAAGGCCAAGGAATCTTTTTTGGAACTTAAGCAGAAACATCCTAAATTCCACAAGAACAAGACCGAGGATTATTTGAATAAGTTGGTTGAACTGGTTCGTCACACCGGGGGAGATTATAGATGAACAATCCTTCTTCGTCCTACCCGTCCGATTCTCCTCAATTGACTTTTCTCCAGATGTATCTTGTTTTAACCTCGTAATTTCCGCGACCGTAGCAGATCTGAAAACTGAAAACACAAGGGCACGGAAAAGCTGAGGGCCGATCTGCGCAGACGTATTTCCAAACTGAAATCAGCTGCCCAATCGAAAAAGACTCTTGGCAAGCATGATGCTGCCTTTCGTATTTTCAGGGAGGACGCGGGCCAAGTGGTCGTCATTAGGCCCGCTAGTGTTTGGGGGGGCTCCGTGTTTGACGGTCAGATGGTCCGGCGTGACTATGTCCTTCAAGACGGCGACCTAGTAGAATTTCGGATCTAAAGCCCTGAATCCATTTTCAGAGCCTTTGCTTTGAGGACTGGAAGAAGGAGCTTTTATTGATATCCCCGGGAAAGATGAATTCGACAATTCAACATCAAGACAGATGTGAAAACATAAAGGGCGTCCCCCAACTGCTCCTTAGATCCCCTATATTGTAAGGCTTCATCTGGAAATTAGCATATTTGTATGGAGCGTTTATTCTAGCTGGATTTGAGGCGGGTAGTCTTCCGCTGCCGGGAAGTTATCCAACCTTCTGCTAATAGCAGCATTGAGAAAGGAATCCACCCACCAGTAGATATCTTGCTTTCTCAAAGAAGCCCGGAGTCTTTTCATTCGATCTCGCTTTTCATGCGCTGGCATACGGAAGGCCTTATGGATTGCATCCGCCACAGCCTCTTTGTCATGAGGATTGACCAACAGAGCTCCTTTTTGGAACTGTGCAGCTGCTCCGGCAAATTCACTCAGAATTAACACGCAATTCTCTTCAAGGCTCGAAGCACAATATTCCTTGGCTATCAGGTTCATTCCATCCTTCAGTGGTGTGACAAGGGCAGCCTCTGCCGTGCGGTAATATGACAACAACTCTGTGCGACCCAGGCTTCGGAAGAGGTAATGGATAGGGACCCAGCCAGACCGCGTGAACTGGCCGTTGATCTCGCTAACCAAACGTTCGATTTCTATCTTCAGACTTTCATATTCAGGAATTGTGCGCCTGCTAGGCACCACTATTTGCACCAAAACAACTTTACCCTTCAACTCCGGATAGCGGATGAGAGCATTCCGGAAAGCTTCAAGTCTTTCAGGAATGCCTTTAGTGTAATCCAAACGGTCAATACCCAAAATGATATGCGTGTTCGGAAGTCGTTCGTGTATGTACCAGGCCCGATCGGCCACTTCTTGGGTCGAAGCCAAGTTCGCAAACTCGTTAAAATCAATGCTGATGGGAAATGCACCGACCCTCACACTGCGGTTTCCGAAACTTAGACTGAGAACTGGCCCTCTTCCTCGAATAGAAACATTCTTGATGAGGGCGCGCACGCATTGGACAAAATTTCGACGGTCTCGTGGGGTCTGGAAACCGAGAAGATCATAAGCTAAGAGAGAGCTTAGGATTTGGAACCTCCAAGGAAGCTTTAGAAATATATCAAGGGGTGGGAAAGGAATGTGCAAGAAGAACCCGATTTGATCTTCAACACCCATTTCCCGGAGCGCATGAGCTACCTTCATAAGATGATAGTCATGGACCCAAATGTAATCACCGCGGCCCGAGTGTTCTCTGATCACCCTGGCGAACTTCCTATTCACGTTTCCGTAGCTATACCAATATGAAGGGTCAAAATTACATCGGGAGAGGAAGTCGTGGAACAAAGGCCAAATGATCTCGTTTGCAAATCCAAGGTAGTACTTGTCTCTCTCTTCGGGGGTGAGGAGCACGGCTTTCAGCGTGAATCCCGCATCTGGCATAGCATCTTCAAGGACCTTCTCTAAATTATGACTAGAAACTCCCACCGTCCCCGGCCAACCTATCCACAAACCGCCCCGGTCTCTTAGCACAGGAGCAAGGGCTGTGACGAGGCCCCCAGACCCTGGCACTGAAGTCCATCCACCCTTCTTTTCCCTTTTCAGGGCAAGTGGCAAACGGTTGGACACTATTGTGAGTCGGGGCTTCAGCAAGTCACTTGAACTGCGGGCATTCTCTTCCGCCATGATATCGGATCCCCTTCTTTTCTATCATAACTTCAAGGAGTTCTCTGGCATTCCTCATCAGACCGTAAAGATCAGATTCCAGATACTCGGGTTGCAGGGGTATGCACAGCGCTTTCTAATGCTAACCTTTAAGGGGATATGAAGTAATACCCTCCCACCATCTCAAAAAGTAGAGAAGTTCCTCTGGAGGACGTAACCACAGGTCCGCCCCGGTTTTTCGCAGTTCATCTCGAACCAGAACCCCGAGTCCGCGCCCTCTGAGTGCAGCGAAGGCCTCCTCGTCGGTGAAATCGTCGCCAAGATAGGCTATCGCCTCACTTCGAACTTCGGCCAGAATGGTTTCCACGGCTCTTGCCTTTGTCATCCCCTTAGGTCTCAGCTCCACGCCACCGTCAAATTTAAGCACTTCTAAGTCTGTACCCTCTATCAAAGCAGGTAGATGCTCAAAGGCCTGGCTCTGAATCTCTTCTACTTTTTCGGGTGTTAGGCTGCGCCAATGCAGGGCCACGCTCAGAGGTTTCCTTTCGATCTGGCTATTCCAACCCATGGCTGCCATCCAATCTGCCACAAGTGCCAATCCCGTGAAGGCTTCATCACATATTGGGGCTTTTTGATATCCACAATCTGCTGAGAGCCTTTCCCCACCATGGGAACCCCATATCTCCGGGAGTTCCTTCAATTCTATCAGGGGAATCAAATCGTCCACGCGTCGGCCAGTTACCAGAACAAGCCGCGTGTTTCCACTCTGCATGATGCCCTGCAGAACGTCCACCACGCCCGTATAAGGAAATGCTCTATCCCGTTCTTTCGAAAAAGGGGCTAGGGTTCCATCGTAGTCTAAAAGCAGGGCTCGGTTATCTGTTTTTTCAAGGTGATCAAAGAATTCAGTGAGATTCTTATCAGGATTAAGGACTTCCACAGAAACTTGCCCTTTGGGTGGTTTATGGCGGAGTTACCGAGCAGTAAGAGAAACTTTGGAAATGATGCCATGTGTACAGCTTATAGTCAAGTATAATCAAATTGTTATTTTATGTTTCTTATGGTTCTTTGTCTCTGGAAATAGAGAAGTCGCTGTGTGAGAAGAACTTGTCAGGAGTTATTCAAGGCTCTCATGTTTTTCCTTTGAGGCCGTGTAAGATGGAATTCGGGAACCATACAAGGCTCCCTGAAGACAACTTCCTCTAGCGTCTTTGAAGACCTCCATTTTCCCGGCCACTCTTGACATCTTCTTCGGCCTCCATTAGAAACTTATCAGCTAAGCAACTGATTTCAAATTCAAAGAACTTGGCAAATGAGTGATTTTCGAAGAAGGTCGATAACTCCAATATGTAATGCTTTAGCTGCCGGAAAAGGAGAGCGATCATGGAGACCTATTACAAACCCGAAGACTTGCATAAGTTCCAAGAGATTGGCAAGGAAGCCCCTGAGTTAGCCAAGAAGTTTTTTGATTATTACAACGCGGTCTTCGCCGAGGGTGATCTGACCGGGCGGGAGAAGGCCCTCATCGCCCTTGCGGTAGCTCATACGGTTCAGTGTCCTTACTGTATTGACGCTTTTACTCAGGCCTGTTTGGAAAACGGCTCGACCCAAGGCGAAATGACAGAGGCGGTCCATGTCGCCACTGCCATCAGGGGGGGCGCCGCCCTGGTACACGGGGTCCAAATGCGTAACATTGCACAAAAGCTGTCTATGTAATAACAATTGGCCGAGGAGGAACCGCCACAGATGGAAGCCCGGCCAATGCTGCAAGGCCCCACCAGAGGCCCTAAAAAGGCGTCCATGGCGACTGCGTCCTTTTCTCGTACCTTGTCCAGACACGGGATCAGGTTGGAGCGAGGGGAAACCATAACCCTTCAAATAAATGTGGGGCTTTTATGCAACCAGGTGTGCAGACACTGTCATCTTGACGCCGGGCCTAACCGCCTCGAGTTAATGGATGAAGACACGTTCAACGAGGTCGCGGCTTTTGCCCAAAGGGTCGGATTCAAGACCATAGACATCACGGGGGGTGCCCCGGAACTGCACCCCAACCTCATCTCCATGATTGAGAGACTCTCCCCCCTTGCCAAAAGACTCATCGTCCGCTCCAATCTCACGGCCCTTGAAGATACGCACCCAGATCGGTTCATCGACGTTTTTAGAAGACATGGGGTTGTTGTCGTCGCCTCGTTCCCTTCCTTAAACCACATACAGACAGAATCACAGCGCGGCAAAGGGGTCTTTAAAAAAAGTATCAAGGCATTGCAGAGGCTCAATGCTGTTGGTTATGGCAAGGAAGTACCGGGACTTGAGCTCGATCTGGTTTCCAACCCCACAGGCGCATTTCTGCCGCCTTCACAGGCACAGGCCGAAGAAAGATTCCGGAGGTTTCTAAAGGATAAATGGGGGGTTGTGTTCAATCACCTGTTTACTTTTGCCAATGTTCCCCTCGGCAGGTTTCGTCAGTGGCTCCATCAATCAGGCAACCTTGGCCACTACATGGAACGGCTCATCTCAAGTTTTAACCCATGCGCGGTTGAAGGGCTCATGTGCCGTACTCTCCTCTCAGTGGCTTGGGATGGCTATGTCTATGATTGTGATTTTAATCTGGCCGAATCACTTCCCATGGCCAGTGGGAAAACCCATATTTCCGAGATGCAAGGCCCTCCTAAACCAGGGACCCCCATCGCTGTGGCCGACCACTGCTACACCTGCACGGCTGGGGCAGGCTTCACATGAGGTGGGGAGATTGGAGCCTGAGTTCAGGTCCTGCGGGCCGTATGTTGTGTGGCTAGGAGGTTTCTATGTCACGCATATTCGCTCACTACGTTGAAAAGGCTAAACGGATTCTTGATGATAACTGGTCGGGCTCATCGACAAAGCCAGCGCCATCTCTCTATCCCCATCAATGGAATTGGGACTCAGGTTTTATCGCTATAGGCAGGTCCCATTATGATTCGGTCAAGGCCATAAAGGAAATAGAGACCCTTTTCGACGCCCAGTGGCGAAATGGCATGGTGCCACAAATTGTGTTCAATCCCAATGCGCTGGGCCATTATTTTCCTGAGCCTGACTTCTGGAAAACAGAGTACTCGCCTGATGCCCCCTCTGGAAAGCTGACGTCTGGCATCACTATGCCACCGGTCCATGCCATTGCAGTAGAAAAGATTTTCCAGAATGCTCCGAGACCCCGTTTGGTCTTGCCTTTTCTGAAACGCATTTTTCCCAAGCTTCTGGCCCTCCACACCTACCTCTACCGAGAGAGAGATCCCAACGATGAAGGCTTGGTTTACATCCGCCATCCATGGGAATCCGGCATTGACAACTCACCCACCTGGGACAAACCGTTGAAACGGATCGAGTTCGATAAGTCGTCTCTCCCGAGTTATCAGCGAAAGGACCTAGGATATGGGGTAGACTCATCTATGCGCCCCACTGATGACGATTATGACCGCTATGTCTTTCTCGTGGATCTTTTCCGAAACAATAATTACAGCGAGTCGAGAATCCAAAAATGTTGCCCGTTCATGATCCAGGACCCGCTTTTCAACTCGGTACTCTGTCGAGCCAACCAATCGCTCATGATGATTGCCGAAGCCATTGGGGAAGACTCAAGGCAGCCTGACGTCTGGTTCCGAAGGACCGTTACTGCAATACGAGAAAAGCTGTGGCATGAGGAGCATGAAATCTTTGATGCCTACGACCTGGTAGCGAATGAACCAATCGAAGTCGACACAGCTGCCGGATTCCTTCCCCTGTATGCTGATGCAGCCACACGGGAACAGGCCCAGAAAATCTACGACCGATTAAACTCGGCTTCTTTTTGCGCTTTGCATCAAGGCAACTGCTTTACGGTTCCGAATTATGACACACGGAAGGAAGGGTTTGACCGTTCTAAATACTGGCGTGGGCCCGTATGGATCAATATCAACTGGATGTTGGCTCAGGGTCTGAGGCGTTACGGCTACATACTGAAGGCGGACTCCCTGCAGAAGGATCTGCTTCAACTCCCAATCCGTTTCGGTTTTTACGAGTATTTCGATTCCTTTGATGGTAAGGGCTATGGAACGAACAATTTCAGCTGGACAGCCGCCTTATTCATTGATCTGGTCAACGAGTTCTACGAGTCACAGAAAGACATGCGAGGCGAAGTGGCAGGTTACTTTAAGGCTATTGTTTCAAAGGCAAAAGTCTTGAATGATGGTGACGAGATGCCTCAGGAAACCCCAGAGCAATTGGGTGCCGCATTGATGCGGAGTATCAGGAAGCTTCGCGACCGCTTTTACGACACGTCTCGAGGCCGTGTCGACTATCAATCACTGAAAACCTCACAGGAATTCAGGGATTACCGGCTCCTAACGAATAGTCTCCGCACCTTTGATCCCTCTCGCTTGTTGGGTCGGAAAGCGAAGCTTGCCTTTTGGGTTAACCTCTACAACACCATAGTAGTCGATGGCATTGAAAGTCTGGGCATAAGGCGGTCGGTTAAAGAGTTCGGTGGCTTCTTTGGCATCGTTAGTTACAATATCGGCGGACGTCTCTATACGCCCGACGACATCGAGCATGGTATCCTCCGCGGCAACAGCCGTCCGTGGTTCCGTCCTCTCAAGCAGTTTGGCCTAAAAGATCCACGGCGAGCCCGGGTTCTGACGCCTGTGGACCCACGAATCCATTTCGCCCTAGTCTGTGGCTCTCGGTCGTGCGCCCCAATTGACTACTATGATCCCGAAAGCATCCACAGCCAACTGGAACAGGCCTCCAAGAGTTTCGTGAACTCCTCGGAAGTTGTTCCCTTGCCCGAGGAGAATAAACTCCTTCTTTCAGAGATCTTCCATTGGTACGAAAAGGATTTCGGGGGGCCGCTTGGGGTGTTGGACTTCATCTTCGATTACCTCGTCGACGAACGAGCCTGTCAGTTTCTCCGGGAAAGCCGCGACCAGCTTCATTTCGAATATATGTACTACGATTGGAATTTAAACCGATAGGGGGGACGCATGAGGCAGCGTGTACTCAATCAAACCACTGAAAAAGCCCTATCGGCCAGCAGTGAAGATATCGCCAAAGCGCTAAAGAGCAAAATGGATCATCTAAAACTCAATTTCTATGACATGGAAAAGGGCGGAGCGAATTATGAGAGCATGAAACACTCCAATGCTTTTGAAGATTACGTTAGTGCAACCAAGGCACTTACTGTGTTTGACCTAAATACCCTAACCAGCAGGGAGGCGAAGTTGGCATTCTGGATAAATATTTACAATGCGCTTGTGGTCCACGGCATTTTGGAGCTGAACATTAAGAAAAGTGTAAAAGAAGTCTCATCATTTTTTAACACAGTTTGTTACGATGTAGGCGGTCATATTTTCAGTCTGGACGATATTGAACATGGCATTTTGAGGGGAAACAAGAAAAAGCACTTCTTCTCTCACAGGCCTTTTTCTGACAGTGATCCTCGAAAGAGATCCATCATCGAAACCGTTGATCCGAGAATACACTTTGCTTTGGTTTGCGGTTCCAATTCCTGCCCGCCAATCGACGTTTATGAAGCAGGCGAGATTGACGAACAGCTGGAGCTGGTTACCAGTGGGTTTGTGAACAGCGATGAGGTCATTTTAGATAAGGAGAGTAAGAAACTGATGATATCCAGGATCTTCGAGTGGTATGAAGATGACTTTGGTGGCAAAGAAGCCGTGCTTTCTTTAATCACGAAATATCGCTATGACCCAGAAGAAAAGGCATTCTTGCAGAATGCTTTTTCTGAACTCCGGATCGCTTACAAAGACTACGATTGGTCACTTAATGTCGTCTAAATCTGCATGTAGCATGGTCGGCTTCACCTGGAGAATTTCCCTTCTCCATTTTCATCAAAGAATGCCGATCCTTTTTTCAAAAATGTCAAATCCATGGCCATAGACGACAGCAAGGCGGCGGCCGCAAACGGGCCGGATCGCACAGGGCCAAATCTGTCTAAAGCATTGGACGAGTTCGTGCTTTTTCTTAGGAACTGACATCTCGGGGCAACCTTTGTTATCAGAAGTTTTGAAACAACACGGCAGGGTCGGCTTGGGTGGAGAGGGGATACTCCGCACCCACGGAAGGGCTTCAGAGGCTCGGCAGGTAATTCACGAAGCTATTGACCAGGGGGTCACGTATTTTGACTCTGCTCGTGTCTATGCACACAGTGAGGTATACTATGGTTCGGTTTGGCGGGAGCAGCCAGAGAGGCGATCTCGAGTGTTTCAGACGAGTAAGTCAGCCAGTAGGGAGAGAGGAACGGCGTTAGCGGACCTTGAAAGCACGCTAGCAAGGCTTGGTACAAGTTATCTCGATCTTTGGCAGATTCATGATGTGAGAACGGAGGAGGACCTAGAGGCTATCGGAGGGCCTGGGGGTGCTCTGGAAGCCTTTGTGGAGGCCAGATCCACTGGGCAGGTTCGCTTCATAGGGGTTACCGGCCATCACGATCCGGCGATCTTGACTAAGGCCGTACAAGCCTGGCCGGTGGATGCGGTGATGATGCCTGTGAATCCTGTGGAAGAGATCTTTGGGGGTTTTTTGACCTTCACGCTGCGCGAAGCCAAGCAAAAGGGCTTGGCAGTGATAGGAATGAAGATCTTGGGAGCTTCTCATTACATTCATCCAAAACAGGGGATAACCCCAGAACTCCTCATCCGGTTTGCTCTATCCTATGGCATTACGATTGCCATTGTTGGCTGTTCCACTGTTGGCGAGGTGAGAACCCTGGCTGATGTGGGTCGTCATAGCAAGCCGCTTTCTGAGGAAGAGAAACTACGTCTGGTACATGAGTTTAAACCTCATGCACGGCGCCTGGCCTTTTATCGCGGTGTCTTATAATTTGTTTGTAAGTTGACAGGCTTGTCCGGGGCACCGGAAGGCGCCCTGATTAGCGATCTCTGCTATCAGGGGTAACTATTTGAAAGCGCGAATTTTTCAGGTATCCAAACGGTACCTCCAGTGTATCCGATGTGGCCAAGTAACTCTGGTTTTATCAGTCGAACCAAGAAGACTCTTTTCAACAATAAACCATAATTCCCAATATCCATCAAAGGCTGAGCCAGGCGGCCTAATCCTCTAGGTCTTCTTCATCCTCTTCCTCCTCTGGCTCTTCTTCTTCGTCCTCTTCATCCAGGGCTTTGCGCTCTTCTTTTTGTTTAGCCACGGCAGGCGTTCTCAGACTACGTTGAGGATTTCTTGGGGGTGTCCTCGATACAGTTGGGAAATCCCTGATGGTCCCCCGGGGACCAACACTCTTGTCAAACACATGAATCTCCACACTCCCTTTCCCATGTTCACCATGATGCCAGATAATGACGTGGTTCGTACCCCTGAATATGTCCTTTATTATCTGATCTAACGCCCACTTGTCGTACGTGCGAGTGAGAGACTTCGTTTCCGGCAGCTTGTCTGCAAATATTTCAATGCCCGTGACTTCAGTCAGCTGATCAAGGACCTCTAGGATAGGAGTTCCTTCAAACCTAAAGCTCCAAGTTTTGTCTTGATCCGCGTCTGATGCAGCCCACACTGCCCCATGCGTCCAAACAGACAGCCAACATAAAAAACCCATCAAAACAATGCGCATGACCTTACCCGATTTTTTCCAAGGCCACTTATCCAAAACTTAAACTCATATAACAAACCCTGATGAAGCTTGTCGAGATGTTTCAAGACCATTTCGAGGAGCTTTGCATGAGAAGGTTATCAGAATATTCTCTGGAGATGAATAGCAAGTTTTAGATTGTCAACATTCCTGCAAATGTCGAAAGGGACTTCTCGGATTCTATACGCCGCTGCAGTTTGAAACTGCGAAATATTTGTGATATGCAAAAGCAATTTCTCAGGCCGTCTATCGATTCTCCAATAGTGATGATGGCAAGGGAGCTGTCTTGGGGTATCTGTTGCCTGTGGCATTGCCATGGTTAGAAATCAATAGTGAAGACAGCGGGTCTGGAGGGCAGATTCTGGCGAAGTTATCTGTCAAAAGGAGAATGTAAGCATGTCAGGCAAAAAGTGGAATTTTTCAAGGAGAGATTTTATTAGAACCACTGCTGCAGCCGGTTTAGGATCGGCACTTATACCCTTAAGCTCTTTGTCACTGGCACACGGTAGCTCTTCAACGAAGGTGCCTGAAGAAATTATTGTGCCGACGCGGCCATTTGGAAAAACAGGCGTAAAAGTCTCTATGCTTTCACTGGGTGGTGTTTTAAAGATGCATGACCAGTTAGTTTTCAGGCAGGCCTTTCAAATGGGTGTAACCTATTGGGATACGGCTGATTCATATGGATGGGGAAAAAACGAACAGGCAATCGGCAAATACTTTACCAAGTACCCAAAAGACCGTGAAAAGGTGTTTCTGGTAACTAAAGCAGCTACGTCAGATCCACAAAAATTAACCGAGAAATTGAATACCTCACTTCAAAGAATGAATACCTCGTACGTAGACATGTATTTTATTCATCATGTAAGTGACATAAAAAAAGAATTGACAGGTGAAGTCAAAGCTTGGGCTGAAAAAGCCAAAGCTAAAGGGAAAATTCGTCTTTTTGGATTTAGCGCCCATAAAAACATGGAACACAGTATGCTTGAGGCCGCTAAACTTGGTTGGATCGATGGAATAATGATGAGTTATAATTACAGGTTAATGGTAAAAGACGAAATGAAAAAAGCGGTTGATGCCTGTGTTAAGGCGGGAATAGGATTGACGGCGATGAAAACGCAGGCCGCTTTCTCGGCCATTTTTTATGCCACCATTGGTTCTGAAACTGATGATGCCCTAAAAATGACCGAAAACTTTTTAAAAAAAGGTTACACCGCTGAGCAGGCCAAACTTAAGGTAATATGGGAAAATCCAAATATTGCCAGCATCTGCTCGGCTATGCCGAATATGACAATCCTGAAGGCCAATGTTGCTGCGGCCTTGAACAAGAATCATTTAACTGAAGGAGATAAAAATCGCTTGGAACAATATGCTCAAAGGACCGCTCCTGGCTACTGCGCCGGGTGTGCCAAGATTTGCGAATCAGCGGTCAATCTGGACATCCCGATCAGCGATATTTTGCGCTATTCCATGTACAATCACAGCTATGGAGATCGAGATACAGCGTTAAGTTTATTCAATACGCTGCCAACAGATGTGAAGGGAAATATTCTTAAGGCCGACTATTCTATAGCTGAAAAATATTGCCCCCAGAAGATTCAAATTGGAAAAGTTCTGAAAAAGGCGCATGAAGTTTTGACTTAATGTCCATTTTCAAGGCAAGCGCCAAATTTGATTGTAAAGAAAAACCAGCGAACAACTGGCTGGTGAGGATCGCCAGGATACATCTTTACTATCAGCTTACCCCCCCCGATTACAGCTGTCTGCCATCACAGACAACTATCATCAATATCTTTATTGCGGGAATTCAATAGATCGGAGATATTTCAGGAACGAACTGGACACATGCGTGAATAACAGGAAAGAAAAGACGTTTCTGAACTATTGAAGCATGGGTTGAGGGTGCTGTGAACAAATACGTGCATGGCTATTCGCCAAGAGAGATCCAGAGACTGCAAGAGCAGTCAGACATACTTGAGGAGCTGTTGCATTCTGGCACCGCGTATCCTGCTGGAACTAAGGTGCTGGAAGCTGGATGTGGTGTAGGCGCGCAAACGATTCTGCTCGCGAAGAGAAGTCCTGCAGCTGAGTTCACGTGCGTGGACGTCTCGCAGGGATACCTTGATCAGGCCAAGGTGAACCTCGATAAGAACGCCATTTCCAATGTCTGTTTGCAGCAGTCGGACATAATGGATTTGCCGTTTGATGCAGAGGGCTTCGATCACGTTTTCATTTGCTTTGTGCTGGAACATCTTTCTGAACCTTCCAAGGCGCTTGCTGAACTAAGGCGACTTCTCAAGAAGGGTGGGACGATCACGGCAATCGAAGGTGATCACGGTTCATGCTTCTGGTATCCGGAAACGGAAGAATCCCTGACAGTGTGGGAGTGCATGATAGAGGTGCAGCAACACCTGGGGCACGACCCCTTGATTGGACGTCGATTGTATCCGCTGTTGATGGAAGCGGGATTCACTGTTAAAGATGTGTCTCCCAGGTGGGTCTATGCGGATGCTATGAATCCAGAACTCATGGATAGTGTTGTAAACAAGATCATTGTTCCCATGACTCAGACGGCGAGGGAGCAGTCGCTTGAGTTAGGGCTGGTTGATGATGCTACCTGGCAGAAGGGAATTGCCGATTTGGAGAAATCCGGAATACCGCCAGACGGAACATTCTTCTACACCTGGTTCAAGGCGATCGCAGTGAAATAGGGAAAACAACCAGCATTTGGATTGGAAACATATCTAAAGTGCCGGGAAGAAGACCCTTGATCTTGCTCGGTTTCAGTCCCGTACCAAAATGTATGATTCTGGCGAAACACAGGTATCTTAACAATATCGGCAATCGGACACAGCGGTCCGGCATCATGTAGGAAGGATTGAAGATACGTCATACGAATATGTAGACTTTGTGCTTGTTTTCGACCCAGATTATGGGCGGCGGGAAAATTGTGCCCAAAAATAGGCACAATGGGGGATTTCGGCCCACCTGGAGAAATTCAACAGGCTGGAATTATTGACAATTTAAATGGTGGAGGCGGCGGGAGTCGAACCCGCGTCCGATAATATTCCACATAGGCTTCTACATACATAGCCTGAATTTTTCATTTCGCCCCACGAGGCCTCTTTCAGGCAGGATGCCGCAGGGGCTAGCTTGCCAATCATTTCGCCTCATGCGCAACAAGCGGTCGCTAGAGGCTATCCTGCTGATCGACGCCCTCATCCGGGTCCGCAGGAAAAACCCGGCGGGACGTTAGCCTACATTACGCGGCTAAGGCGTAGTTATAATCGTCTGCGATTATTTTAGTTCCGCCTTTTTTACGAGCTGACGGCGCTCGGTATGCCACCTATGCTTCCATATTCCCGTCGAAGCCGTTTCGCCCCCAAGTTGAAGGTCAACCCCACACAAACCACTGAGCATGTTGCATGGTAGCAGACGATTATGACACCATTATAAAGACTTCTATCCTTTTGTCAAGATTTTGTGGTACGACGCTTTTCGCGTTCCATGTCTCTTTTCTCGTCCCGTTTTCGAATCGCTTCCCGCTTATCGTATTTCCGTTTCCCTTTAGCCAAGGCCAGGGTCACTTTCGCCTTTCCCCCTTTGAAGTAAACCTTAACAGGAATTAGGGCCTGGCCTTTCTCTTTGACTTTGCCGGTCAGACGTCTGATCTCGTCTCTGTGCAAGAGGAGCTTTCGAGGACGGAGTGGATCGTGGTTCCCGTGGGCGGCAAAAGGGTAGGCACTTATGTGCATGTTATCAAGAAACACTTCACCGTTTCGGATGTCGGCATGGCTATCCTTGAGGTTAGCCCGCCCGAGTCTCAATGATTTGACCTCAGTACCGAGTAGGACGATACCCGCCTCGTACTCATCCAAGATGAAATAGTCATGCCGCGCCTTGCGGTTTTGGCATACTATCTTTGTCTCAGGCATCTCCGGTTGCCCTCATAGGGTTCCTCATTGCCCAGATTCTATTCCCCACTCGCCTGAAAAAAAGAGGCTGTTTCAAGAGAAGTTCCATAGGCTTCCTGAATCAGCGCCAGAACCCCTGAGGCGGTGGCCTGTTTCAACACGGCCTGGACAAGCCGCTTCGATTCTTCAAAGGAGATTGTGCGAACGAGATTCTTGACGCCGGGGATGGATATGGGATTCATGCTGATGGCATCCAGTTCCAAACCAAGCAGCACAGGAACATTGATCAGATCCCCTGCCATCTCTCCGCATAGTGAGACCTGAATCTCAGCCGTTTTGGCAGCCTCTACCACACGATGGATCATCCGCAGCACCGCTGGATGCAGTGGCTGATAGAGCTGGGAAACATGCTTGTTGACCCGGTCGATGGCCATAGAATATTGGATCAGATCATTGGTCCCGATACTGAAAAAATCGACCTCCTCAGCCAGAATATCGGCCATAAAAACCGCTGAAGGGACTTCGATCATGGCGCCGATCTGAATGTCGCCTTCAAAAGGAAGGCCTGCCTTGTCCAGAGACT
>Ga0111161_1031_pt1 | contig 15861 bp, 10 predicted proteins | sample DeeMarSeWOR28_12_FD_80264 | JGI IMG/M metagenome (GOLD analysis project Ga0111161, IMG submission 80264) | Nitrospira bacterium SG8_3
ACCCTCATCCCTCGTCACTGCGGCGTACTTCTATGTACGCCTCATTCCTCGGGATTTCGGAAGCCTTGCATATGGACATTTTCCATCAGCCTCTAAGAAGCCGGTTTTTTGAGAGTCTCAACAGAATTAAGGAATTAAAAGGCCTTGTACTTTCATCCTCGAGCACACAAGAAATCTAAAATAGACTGGGTATATGGCCGCAAAGAAGATGTATAAAGTACTCATCGTCGAGGATAACGATCATTTTCGCCAAACCCTCAGAAGCCTCTTGGATGCTCGGTTCCCTTCAATGAGCTTCGAGGAAGCAAGAGACGGGAGCGAAGCATTGGAAAAAGTCAGCGCCTTTGATCCTGATCTCATCTTTATGGACATCAAATTACCAGGGCAAAGCGGTCTGGAGCTGACCAAAAGAATCAGGCACTCGAATGCGGAGGTGAAGATAATCATCCTGACGAGCTACGACCTGCCAGAGTATCGAGAGGCTGCAAGAGTGGGCGGGGCGAATCATTTTATATCAAAAGGCTCTTGCAAGGCAGAAGAGATATTGGCACTGGTTGAGACCATCCTCTCTGGGACGAAATAGGGAGGGGTTTTGCAGAATGAAGGATTTCTCTCAAAAGAATAAAGGCTTCACCCTACTGACATTTTTACACAAGAATCATGCATAGAGTTGAGGCCATCGGTCATTCCAAGGCCTCATCTGTTCATAGGCATATGAGGCTTGAAGCACTAAATCATCTCGATGCCGCGGACCGATGATCTGAAGCCCTGCGGGGAGGCCATTCTCTGTAAGGCCGGCGGGTACTGAGGCGGCCGGGTGGCCTGACAGGTTGAAAGGGTAGGTGAATGCCACGGCTCCCAGAAGCGGGATAGGATGTCCGTCGATTTCTGATGGGGGTGGACCTTTGGCTCCAAAGGCCTCGGTGGGCATGGTTGGGGTAAGGAGTAGGTGAAACTGCTCGAATAGACCTTCCATGATCTGATTTAGCTCGGTCCTTACATTTTGAGCCTCAATTTGATCTGCCAGCGAAATGGATCTGGCATGGTCCAGAGACATAACCAGAGTCCTTCCCATCTCCTGCCGATTCTTTTCAAGGTCTTTATGCAACTGGGCATAAAATTCAGAGTTGGAGAGATTGGACCAGGCTCCTCCCACGTCAGGGAATTCCCCTTTCCAGATCTCGACCCGGTGGCCCAGTGTCTCAAAACACCCCGCAGCCTCTTCCACCTGACGCATCACATCCCCCTGCACCCTGGCGTATCCCAGCGTTGGGCTGAAGGCCAATCTGAGATTTTTAGGCATGTCTTTGAGGGATTTTAGAAAAGACCGATTAGGGTAGGGCAGGGTAGCAGGGTCAGAAGGGTGCGATCCAGCGACGCAATCCAGATAAAGAGCCGCATCACTCACCGTTCTCGTGATGGGGCCTAAGGTCAAGAGGCCATGCATTTGAATGAAAGGGAAAGGGTTCTGCGGGGCGTGAAAGAAAGGGGCATAGGTTACAGGGATTCTTCCCAGGGAGGTCTTCAGTCCATAACAACCTGAGTAGGAGGACGGTATCCGAATGGAACCGCCCATATCAGAGCCTGTGGCCACGGAGACCATGCCCCCAGCCACAGCAGCAGCCGAACCCCCGCTGGAACCGCCAGGGGTACGCTCTGTATTCCAAGGATTTCGCGTCACGCCATATAGCCGGTTCTTGGTAAATCCTGTAAAGCCAAACTCAGGTGTGTTTGTTTTGCCCACCACGATGGCCCCGGCTGCCTTAAGTCTGGAAACCTGGATCGAATCCTTTTGGGCCACATTATCTTTGTAGGGAATGGATCCGAAGCTGGTTACCATATCTTTTACGTCTTCCAGATCCTTAACGCCAAAAGGGAGGCCGGTTAGGGGACCAAGTACTTCCCCACTTGCAAGGCGTTCTGTCAACACCTTGGCCTCATCAATAGCCTCCTGGGCACGGAGTGAGACAAAGGCATTGAGGATAGGGTTGACAGCCTCTATTCTTTCAATGGTCGCCTCCATGAGTTCAAGGGGAGAAATCTGTCCTGAATTGATGAGTTCCACAAGTTCTAGAGCCGATTTATAATGGATAGATTCCATAAGATCACTCCTTACTCTGACAGGTCTATCGAAGCCCGTAAAAATGTATCGTAACGTCATTGCGAGGAGAGGGATTCCTCGCCCGTCATTGCGAGCCTCTATGGAGTCGGGGGCGAAGCAATCTCGCCTTCCCAATTCTTCACTCCCTGATCAGATATTTCCAGGACAGGGACATGGGGATCGATTTCCCTGTAAAGACCGGCCATCTGAGGGTGGCAGGTGAAGAATAGGACCTGATTCTCTTTAGAGAGTTCTATGATGGTTTCGGCGGTGGCCTTTGCCCTGCGGGGATCGAAGTTGACCAATATCTCGTCCATGATGATGGGCAGGGATTCTGTGGTCTCCGAGAACTCTCTAATAAAGCCGAAACGCAGAGAAAGATAAAGCTGTTCAGCGGTTCCACGACTGAGTTGGCCAATCTCCTTTCGACTATTATCCTCGCACACCACCTCAACAGAATCCTCACCGATCGGCGCAACAAGAGAAGGGTATTTGCCCAGCGTCAATCTCTCGAAAAACTGAGCCGCTGCACGAATGACTTCTGGCTGCCTCTCCTTTTGATACCTCTCCCGGGCCCTCCTGATCAGTCCCTGTGCGAGTCTCACAGTGCTCCACTCCGCGGCCAAGAATGACAATTCCTCTTTCAGAGCTTCTTCTTCTGTCCTCAGGGCGGAAATTCTATCGTCATGAACCAGTTGACGGGCCTGCTCTTCAAGGGTGGCTTGCTCCTTGTTAAGTCGGTCCAAATTGGCCTCAATGTCTTTCAGTTCATTTTCCAGCTCGAATCTCTCCTGTTCAAGCTCTTCCAGGCTGATCGCAGAAAGTCTTTTTTCCACACTGTCCATTGTCCCAAATTTGCTCGACTGGCGTCTAATCGTCTCTTCGTGCCTATCGATGTCTTGCTTCAAGGACATACGTCTCTCGTAGATTTGAGCTCTCTTTCGGAATCCTTCCTCGTGATCCGCCCCACCGGATACCATGAGTTCATGGATCTCTTCTTGAATCTTTTCGTGCTGTTTTTGGATGCGTTCCGCGGAATCTTGATTGGTCTTCATCTCATGGGTGAGCAAGGCCCTCTTTTGATCCGCTGTCTCCATCTCTTGGAATTCCCGGACGAGGCTGTGAACGACGCCTTGTATCTCATCCTCTCCTACCAAGTCTCTGTTGCAGCCCTTAAGGACTCTATTGGCCAAGCTCAGAAATTCCTGTTTTTTCTTTTCAAGGGATGCCATTTTCGCCCTCAATTGAGTCAGGTGTCCCGCCTGCTCCCTAAAAGATTCAATTGAGGATAGGGTTTCCAAGGCGCCCTCTGGGGTAAGGACTGGACTCAACCCACGTTCCTTCAGCCAGTTCTGCCACTGGTTCTGGACCTTTATCGCCTCTGATTCGGTAGACCCCAGTTCAAGCCTTGCTTTTTCCTTTTTCCTTTCAGCCTGCAGGAGTTCTTCTTTAGCACCCATCCAGCGCTCAAGCGCCTTAGTGCGCTCTGCGAGCTGTTCTCCAATTCGTTCCAAGTCCTCTTCAGAAGGGACTTGAGAAAGAGATAAATCAGAGCAGGCAGCGGCCATGCGTTCTTTGACATCATCACGATGGGTTTTCAGATGCCACCTTTTCGAGTCCAGATCACCCAATTTTTCCGTGAGATTTTGATTCCGTCGCTTGATTTCCTTGCTTCTACTCGTTGCACTCTTTTCCCCTCTTGATTTTAGGACCCATAATAGAAGACCGATGAGGAGCAAGACAACACCACTTGGAAAGGTCCACATCCGCTCCACATGGAAAGCGGATAAGATCAAAGAAAAGAGACCCGTTCCCACCAGTGTGAAAATCAACCAAAAGGGCAAGGCATACGTTTGCAGTCTTAGATCTCTCTGCAAAGCCCCCTTTTCTTCTTTAAGGTCTTGGAGACGATCTTCAGTGTTTCTCAATTCCTCTTTCAAGAGCCGGTCCTCAGAGGCAAGCCTCCTGAGCTCGGAGCAGGACCTTCTCATTTGTGACAATCGTTCCGGGTCCTTAAGATCCGGTTCAGATAAATTCCCAATGACTTGCTCTACATCCTTCTTTCTGGTGGCCATGAGTTCAAGAAATTCTTTTTTCTTTTGCATTTCCAGTTTGGCCTTTTGAAGGATTTCTCGATAATGACGCACCGCTTCACGCGTTGCAATGGATATATCAAATTCCAGGACCTTTTTTTCAGTCCATTCGGAGCCCAAAGGGTCAAGGCTCTCCATCAGCTTAAGTTCACCCATGGAGAGCTGTTCCTGGACAGAGAGTTGTTCCTGGAGAACCGCTTCAAAAAGTCCCTGTTCCCGTTGAAGCTCTCTTATGGCGGGTGCATGCTTCAGCAGATTCTGATCTACTTTCAGACCCGACAGCTCAGATTCTTGGCGTCTAAGATCTTCTTCTTTTTTCAAAAGTTCGTTCTGTAGGCCTTCTGATCGGGTCTTTATGGTTTCAAATCTACTAAGCCCCTGCACAGGGAAATGCTCAATAACTTCCAGTCCCTCAAGTTTCTTTTTGGTAAGGGAAAGGCTTATCCATTCTGGCCAGATATGGATCCATTGCTCTGTGCTTTTTAGCTGGACAGATCGCTCAATCCTCCTTTTAACGAGCCCACGGATCTGCTCTTTGAGATGGGAGATCTGAGTCTTTATGCGGTCGTATTCCTGGATAGAACCGCGCAGGGCCTTTTTCTCTTTAGAGATGACATTGAGGCGGGAGAGAACCGCATTAATTCTTGGTTTGCTGCCCCCTGGCTTGAAGAGTTCCCCCTCCTTTTTTTCAAGCCCCGTCTTCAGTTTGGCCAGTCTGTTGGGATCAACCCCAGCGCCGGCACTGTAAAGGGCCTCCCTAACGGAATCCGTATTGAGTGTCTCAAATTCCTGAAGCTCAGATAAGCTGAATGCATAGATATTTCTGAATAGGTCCCTGTTGGCCATTCCGAGAAGGCGACCCAAGAATTCTTTGCCTCCCCGCGTCTGATCGGGTTTAAGCACATGCACCCTGCCCCCTCGAGGTCCAGGATACCGTTCCACCACATAAAGGTCCTGATCATTGGTGGTTAGGGTTAGGTTCCCCCCATGCTGTCCACCAACAAGCGGGGGATAGAGGTTTTCATGGCTCCGTCCGTCAGGGAAACCGAAAAAAACGGCCCTCAGAAAGCCCAATAGGGTGCTTTTGCCCGATTCGTTCGCCCCGAGGAAGATCGTGAGTTCAGAAGAGAGCCCTTCAATCTTCAGGTCATGGAAGAGGCCGAACCCATCAATATAAAAGCCCGTGATCCTCATTGGGCCTCCTCTCCGTGCAGATTTTCCAGACAGATTCTCTCCGCTTCTTCCAATAGCTCCCTCAATTGGCGGTCATCTGGGGATTCAAGGTATCTGTGGATTCTGGCGGACTCAAACAGTGGGGCCAGATCTTCCCTCACCAACGCCCCAAGATGCTTCTCCCCCAAAAGCTCCCGCGAATAACGAATGAGATCACCCAGGAAATCTCTTTCTTTCATCCTCACCATAGGATCTATGTCAGGGCCGACGCTGAGCCGGATCTGTTCTATCCAGACAGAAGGAGAATATGTCGGACCCCTTTCATGAAGTATTTCCAGTAGATCTGACACGCTGTTGGGCGCCTTAAGAAATTTAAACAAAGGGCTTCGACCAGAGAGGGTAATGCGGGTTATGGAAGGCCGACCTGAGGCCTTTTCAGAGATACCCACACAGGTATGATCAAGGGCATTAATCAGGTCCTGTTCCGTCTGAAGGTCATGGATGGGGAGATCGTAGGTGGTCCAGCGGATCACATCAGTGGCATGAAACTCCATTTCCACTTCCTTATCTTCTCCAACCTTGACCAAGTAACAGCCCTTTTCTCCTGTTTCTTTGATATTCCTTCCCTGGGTATTGCCCGGATAGACCACAAAAGGCAAATGCTCAGAAAGAACCCTTTTGCTGTGTACGTGCCCTAGGGCCCAGTAATCCATTTCTGATTTGATCAGATCTTCCAAAGTGCATGGCGCATAGGGTTCATGTCCCGTATCTGATCCCACATTGGCGTGCAAGAGAGCGATCTGAAAAACAGAATCGGTCGGGTGGAAAAGAAGGGAGAGGTTTCGTCTTTCGTCTCTTTTGGGATAACTGATGCCTTGGATGCGGGCCAGAAGGGCCTCATCTCTCTTGACCTCCACGGTTTCCAACCGTTCTCCAAACACATGGACTCCTGAGGGCCATTCAAGTGTCGAGGACCATCCGTCAAGGGGGTCGTGGTTTCCGTGGACCACGAATGAACGGATGCCCGCTTCATGGAGTCTCTGAAGGCCATCCCTGAATTTGACTTGTGCCCGAAGGCTTCTATCTAACCCATCATAGACGTCACCTGCCACCAGCAAAAAATCCACCTGCTCCTCAAGGCAGACCTGAATGACCCTGTCAAAGGCCTCAAATGTGGCTGAACGCAGGATGCGAGCCAGATCTGGGTTATCAACGTTGAGTGCTGCAAAGGGGCTGTCGAGATGGAGATCGGCTGTGTGAACAAAAGAGAAATTGGGCATCTGAGACCTAATAACGGTGTCCAAAATGATTAAGACATGAGACGTTGAAGTTTAGGGTTCCAATGAAGGGTAAAAAGGCTACTTGGGAACGACCTTGAGCAGAAAGATAAATTTTGATGTTGCTGGCCCGATAATGACCTGATTTTCCTCCCTGTCTAAGGAGGCACGGGTCTCATTACCGCTTCCGCCAATTTCAGTGCCGTTCACGATGGTTCCAAGGGAACTCCCCCTGTCCACCACATGGATAATTCCACCTTGGTTAGTTATGGCCAGATGGTTGCGGGAGACCACGTAGGGCTTTTCTTCTTGGATAAACAGGTCATTGGTGTGGAAGACATCTGTCTCCGGATTCTCAGAAAACCTGCCAATAAGAAAAGGGAATTTGGTGATGAGTAACTTGCGATCGTCCAGGATTTTTTTTGCTTCGTCTGTCTGCCCCTCGATGATTACCTCAAAGGGGGCCACCTCCCCCACCTCCACATGGGCATCTGTGGTCCTTTCAGCAATCAAATCGCTCGCCTGGCGCAGTCTTTCAAAAAGGCTCTTCAATATGGGAATGAGCACAGAAGGTTTGGTTCGCAGCAGTTCGTTGAAATGATCTCTGTCTATGATCCTGACCTTGAGCTCTGAACGGGCCCTCACCGTTGCCGACCTTGGGCGGTCTTCGATAAGTCCCATCTCGCCAAAGACTTGCCTCTGGCCTAGGATGGCGATGACGATCTCTCTTTCACCCCACCTTTTGATCACTTCTGCGCTGCCCGAGAGAATCACAAAGGCAGAGGTTCCCTTTGTTCCCTCTTCGATCACCGTTTCTCCGGGGTTAAATGCCGCTGTGGTCTCCATGACAAACCTCTTTCAGCAATTTGATAACAAAACCCAGAATACCACACCTTGTGGATCACCCAAAACCTTTTTCCAAGTGAGTCCGACCTGACCCGGTTATTGAAGAAAAGCTTATACTTAGTATGGTAGACAAAGGCAAGGGGGGATTCAATTTTGTACTCAAAAACCTGGTCCTCTGGGCCAGATCAGAAATTCTTGGTTTCGCCGGTAAAGATAGTGAGCCGTGCACACCCAATCCTTGACCCTTCGATGGCTTTCAAGTCCCGCTCTGGAGAGCGGGGTAAAAAGAGCCGCCCCTCGATTTCCCTCGGGGCCGTGAGCCTGTCGAACGGCTCAGGGTCAACCCTGAGCATGCTCCGTGCAGGAGCACGGGGTAGCCGAAGGGTTGACTCAAGGTTTTCGTTTCCCTATACTCCCAGAAGAAGTGACCTGCCCGCCAATGCCTTTGGGCGTGGAACCCATCTTACCACATCAGCAATGGCCGCAAGATAAAATGCAGCGTCACTCCTAAATGGCTCATGGCAGGCGGGGCTAAAGTGCCTAAAGTTAAAGAACAGGAAATGTCGAGTGGAACCTATACTCATACATCTTAAACAACCAAGACCAGGTTATGATCATTTCATTGCCTCTTGGGTTTGTCGGGGTGACAGCAACATTGTCGTTGATGTGGGGCCGGCAAATTCAGTGCATTTATTGATGGACAGCCTTGAGGCCATGGAGATGGACAGGGTGGACCTTGTCCTCCTCACCCACATCCACATCGACCATGCTGGAGGACTTGCCGATTTTCTTGAGCAGTTCCCCATGGCAAAGGTGGTCTGTCACCGCATGGGGGTGGAGCATCTCGTGGATCCGTCAAAGCTATGGGCCGGTAGCCTAAAGGTGCTTGGGGAGTTGGCCGAATTTTACGGGCCCATAAAGCCGGTGAAAGGGGAGGCGCTTATTCCCCACACAGAAACCAAAACAGAAGGCCTGAGAGTCATCGAAACGCCCGGCCATGCTCCGCATCACCTCAGTTTTAGCTACCAGGGAAAACTATTTGTGGGAGAGGCAGGTGGAACGTTTCATGATCTGGGAGACCTGGAATATGTGCGCCCAGCCACACCGCCGAAGTTTTTCATGGAGGAATGCCTAGGTAGTGTGGAGCGCTTATTGGGCTTAGAAGATCAACCCATCTATTACGTGCACTTTGGAAAAGCAGAAAGTTCGCACCACCAATTGAACAGCTTCCGGGATCAGCTAATACGCTGGGCCGAGATCATTAAGCAAGAGATGGCCACAAATCGGGAGGATCTCGTGAAGAGATGCATGGAAAGACTCCTTGAAAAAGACCCGGATCTAAAGGCTTTTCATGCCATGGATCCTGCCATGCAGGAAAGGGAAAGATATTTTCTCACCAACTCTATTAATGGCTACTTAGAATATCTGCAAAGCCAATAATAACCTGAGTGAGATCTTGATGTGACGCTGCCTGCCACACCTCAAATCACCCCTTAAAAGCAGGTGTCGCCATTCGACAAAACCGTCATTCCGGGCGAGCCCCATACGCTGCCCCATACTTGATAAGGGGTTGGGCGAGACCCGGAATCCAGGAAGATCCGAGAAAACAAATAATTCTGGATCCCGGCTCGCATCCCGCTCCGCGGGACTTGGCCGGGATGACGGATTGCGACACAGCCTCTGACCGAGACAAGCGTGGGCAATAATCGTTACCTCCCCCTTTTCGCCCCACATCAACATCTTACGAAATAAAGGGATATCAAGCCTTTACATCGCCTTGTTTGCCTCAATACCACCGATATGTTATGAAAGAGATCGTAAACTCATTACGGTACCAAACTAGAAATGGGGTTTGCACCAAAGGCATGGATGGGAGGGGCAAAAATGGCCTATGACACCGCACTTCGGGCGTACACTTCGAAGCGCATTGAGGAGATCGAAACAGCGGATATCCTTATAGGAGTCCCATGTTACAATAACGACAAAACCATTGCTCACGTCATCCAGATGGTTACCCATGGTCTCGCCAAGCACTATAAAGACCGCAGATCTGTCATATTTGTAGCCGACGGAGGCTCCACAGATGATACGCGAGAAGCGGCGAGAGAATTTGAGATCAAGCCCTGGCAGGAGAAGATCGTCTCCATATACAGAGGTCCCGCGGGCAAAGGTACAGCCCTGAGGTCCGTATTTGAAGCGGCCAATCGACTCAAGGTCCAAGTCTGCGCCATGGTGGATTCGGACCTTCGAAGCATTACGGCAGATTGGGTGAGATACCTCTTGGATCCGGTCCTGGAAAAAGGGTACCAGTATGTCTCCCCCATCTATGTCAGACACAAGTATGATGGGACCATCACCAATAACATCGTCTACAACCTGACCCGTGCCCTTTATGGTAAACGTATCCGACAACCTATCGGTGGGGACTTTGCCATTTCAAGAGATGTGGCAAAATTTTACACCGAGCAGGATGTGTGGGAGACGGATGTGGCCCGTTTTGGAATCGACATCTGGATGACCACGAGCGCCATAACCCAGGGTTTCCGGATCTGTCAGTCCAACCTGGGGGCGAAAATCCACGACGTTAAGGACCCAGGCCAACATCTGGGCCCCATGTTCCGCCAGGTCCTTTCCGCCCTCTTTTTCCTTATGGAACGTTATGAGGGGTACTGGAAAAAGGTGGAAGGAAGTGAACCCCTGGAGACGTTTGGATTCGAAGGAACGCTTGAACCTGAGCCTGTAAATGTGAACTTAGACCTGATGATCGAAATCTTCAAGACGGGCTTCCAGCAGTTTTCACCCCTCTGGAAAGACGTCTTTTCCAAGGAATGTTTCCAGCAGATCGAGAAGAGTGTCAAAATGGACTCGAGCCAGTTCCACCTGCCCATGAGCACGTGGATAAAGTTACTGTACGAGCTTGCTGCCACTTATCATCTCTGGACTGTCAACCGCAGCAAGCTCGTTGATGTGATGACGCCCCTCTACTTCTGCCGTGTCGCCTCCTTCGTGCGGCAGAGTTGGGAGATGTCGACCCAAGAAGCCGAGGCGCTGGTGGAAGAACAAGCGATCAAATTTGAGGAGCAAAAAGATTATCTCATAAAGGTATGGGACGAGAAATCGGCGGAAAAATCGAAAGCTAAAGCTTAAAAAGAAAAACAAGACGAAAAGGAGAGACGCCAATGGCTGATTTTCATCAGGAAGGTATCATAACCACCTTGCATGCCCTTTATGAGGCCTTTGATCGCGAGGAGTACTTGGTGAATCTTGAAAAGAAGCTTGATGAATACTCCCGACATCTCAGGATTAGCCTCCTGCTCCCCTCTCTATATGCTGAGATGCAGAATCCTGAAGTGCTGGACAGGATCTTGGAGGAAATCCAGAAGGTCCAGTACCTCCATAGCGTGGTGGTGGCCCTGGGGGGTGCGTCCGAAGAAGCACAGTTTAAGGAGGCAAAGGAGTACTTCGGTCAGCTCCGTACCCCAGAAAGAGACCTCAAAGTGGTCTGGGTGGAGGGACCACGAATTCAAAAGATCTTCCAAGAGATCCAGAAGAGAGATATAGGTACGGGCGTTCAAGGAAAAGGACAGTCCGTGTGGATTACGCTGGGCTATCTTTTTGCACGAGAGGACTGCGATGTGGTCGCCCTTCACGACTGCGACATCGTTACCTATGGCAGAATACTTCTTGGACGCCTCATCGAGCCCACGGCCAACCCCAATAATGACTTCGAGTTCTGCAAGGGATACTATGCCCGGATCTCTCCCACTGAACGGGCCATGAAAGGAAGGGTCACGAGACTCTTTGTGACACCCTTTGTGGATGTCATGGCGCGTATTATGCGTGAGAGAGGCCTAAATGAACTGAGACGCTTTTTCAGTTATCACCGAACCTTCAGTTACCCCTTGGCCGGGGAATTCAGTTTCCTGACGCGTCTGGCCCGCGGGATCAATATCGCCTATGACTGGGGGCTGGAGGTAAGCACCCTGTCTGAGGTTTACAAACGGGTTATCCCTCAAAAGATCGCACAGATTGATCTTGCCGCCAATTATGAGCATAAGCACCAGGACCTTGCCCCGGATGATAAGAGCAAAGGACTCCACCGGATGGTGGTTGACATCGCCAAATTCTATCTAAACTACATGCGAGCTCAAGGCTTTCCCTTGGATGACTCCATCGTGGATATGATGCTACACTCTTACTATGAAAATGCTCTGGCCTTCATTAAGAGCTACAGTGACGACGCAGAGGTCAATGATCTCGCGTACGATCGCTATCAGGAAGAGCTTACGGTCCAATATTTTCGGGGCTTTCTGTGGACCGCGTGGGAACAGGTTAAAGGACCACATGTGAGCACTCTGATTCCCTCATGGAACCGGGTGCTCTATAGTATTCCTGGTATCTACCCCCAACTTCTGGAGGCTGTGGAGAAAGACAATGCCTAAAGGAATGCCAACTGTCAAAATCCAAAGCTCAAAAGGAGTATTTTGACATTAGGAGATTTGGATTTGATTTGGCATTTAGGCTTTGGCATTTGAATAATGCAATCCGCCTTCCAGGCAAGCTGTCACAGAAAGAATTTGTAGACCGAGATGTCATTCCCGCGAAGGCGGGAATCCAGGTTGCTATAAAGTGAACAAAGAGTTCTATGTTTACATAATGGCAAGCAAGAGAAACGGTACTTTATATATAGGAGTAACTTCAGATCTTGTGAAAAGAACATGGGAACACAAGAACAAAATGATTGAGGGTTTCACTGAGAAATACAAAGTGGATAGATTAGTGTATTACGAAGCGCATTCTAGTCCAGAAAGTGCCATTCTCAGGGAAAGAAGAATGAAGAAATGGCGAAGAGCCTGGAAAAAACGACTAATAGAACAGAAGAATCCGGAATGGAAGGATTTGTATAGTGATATAGTCCTGTAATCTGGATTCCCGCCTTCGCGGGAATGACAGTGCTGCCAAGTAGTGGCTAAACTTCATGTCTGAAAAGAAATTAAAAGTCCTCTTCCTCTCCCCCGAAGTGGTGCCCTTTGCCAAGACCGGCGGTCTGGCGGATGTGGCCGGAGCACTTCCCGCGGCCCTGAAGCGATTAGGAGCGGATGTTCGTCTTGTCCTCCCCCTTTACCGCATTGTCCGCGAAGGGAATTTTGAAACGCGGTCATTACTGGACAACTTAGAAATCCCCCTGGGTAGAGAAAAGCTCGCAGCAGGTGTGTTCGAGACCAGAACGGCCGATGATATTCCGGTTTACTTGATTGAACGAGACGACATGTACGATCGACCCAACCTCTACGGAAACCCCCGAGAAGATTACTACGATAATTTGGAGCGCTTCACTTTTTTTGCCCACGCATCCTTGCGTATTGCTCAGGCCATCTCATTCAAACCGGATGTGATCCACTGTCATGACTGGCAGACAGGGCTGGTCCCCGCCCTCCTCAAGGGCCCTTATTCTGGCAAATCGCTGCGAGATGAGACGCCTTCCGTGTTCACGATCCACAACATAGGGTACCAGGGAATTTTTCCTGAACAGAAGTTGCCCGTGACCGGGCTGCCAAGGGTCCCTTTCTTTGACACTGAAGGCCTGGAGTTTTGGGGTAAAATGAGCCTTCTCAAGGCGGGAATCGTCTATTCCGAGGCCATCACCACGGTCAGTCCAAAATATGCAGAGGAGATCCAGACCCCTGAATATGGTATGGGTATGGAGGGCATTCTTAGAAAAAGAAGGGCTAATCTGCATGGCATCTTGAACGGGGTGGACTACCGCCTGTGGGATCCTGAAAGGGATCCGCATATCGCCACGAAATATTCTAGGCAAGAAATGCAGGGCAAGGGTCAGTGCAAGGAGGCCTTGATTGAGGAGATGGGCTTGGATCCCTCCGTGCTAAAGCGACCCTTGCTGGCCATGATATCTCGGCTGGACGCGCAGAAGGGTTTGGATCTTGTTGTAAAGATTCTGGGGAAAATCCTGGCAATGGATGTGGGTCTTATCGTCTTAGGTTCAGGAGACGAAAAAATTCAACGGGCTATTCAGAGGGTGGCAAAGAAAAATCCGGGGCGAGTGGGCCTGTTCTTTGGCTTCAATGAGTCTCTGGCCCATAAGATCATGGCTGGAGCGGACGTATTTCTCATCCCATCGCGCTATGAACCCTGTGGGTTGACACAGATGTACGCCTTGAAATATGGCACTGTCCCGGTCGTAAGGGCCACTGGTGGGCTGGACGATACCATTGTCCAATTTGATGCCAAGAAGGGCGAGGGCAACGGGTTCAAATTCGGACCCTACAAGCCTGTGTCCTTTCTTGCTGCCATCCGAAAGGCGATCGACCTCTTTCAGAATCCCGAGACATGGAAGAAGCTTATAGCCAACGGCATGAAGGCAGACTTTTCATGGGATCGCTCGGCACAGAGGTATCTGGAACTCTATCATGCGGTCATAGAAAGAGGGCCTCAGAGGGAAAAGGCGAAAGGTGCATGGCAAACAGAGGAAAAGGGGTTAATGGGAGGAGATCCAAGATGGTGAGTTCCACTGAAAAAGTATCCCGTGATGTGAGCCTTATTACAGATGATGATCTGCACCTTTTCAATGAAGGAAGCCATTTTCGCCTCTACGATAAGTTGGGGGCTCACCCTGTAGCACACCAAGGTGCAGACGGCTCCTATTTCGCTGTATGGGCCCCTGATGCAGAAGAGGTCTCTATTGTAGGGGATTTCAATGGATGGGATAAGGGTCACCATCCTCTTCGCCCCAAGGGCGTATCAGGGATCTGGGAGGGCTTCGTCCCCGGCGTGCAGAAGGGGGCCAACTACAAATACCATGTCTGTTCCCGATTCAATGGATACAGGGTTCAGAAGGCCGATCCTTTTGCTTTTTACAGCGAAGTTCCACCCAAGACCGCTTCCATCATCACTGACTTAGACTACTCCTGGGGGGATGAGGCGTGGATGGCCAGACGCGGTGAACACAACCGTCACGATGCACCCATGGCCATCTACGAGGTGCACCTTGGTTCATGGATGCGTGTGCCCGAAGAGGGAAACCGATCTTTGACGTATCAAGAGCTCGGATTGAAGCTGGCCCAGTACGTCAAGGAGACGGGGTTTACCCATGTGGAGTTCCTGCCCATCATGGAACATCCTTTCTACGGCTCCTGGGGATATCAATCTGTGGGATATTTTGCCCCAACCAGCCGGTTTGGACAGCCCCAGGATTTTATGTATCTCATCGACTCTCTACACCAACAGGGCATCGGTGTGATCTTGGACTGGGTCCCTTCCCACTTTCCCAGTGACGAGTACGGGCTCGGTTTCTTTGACGGGACCTACCTGTTCGAACATGCGGATCCTAAAAAGCGTATTCACCCCGATTGGGACAGTCTCATCTTCAACTATGGCCGCAAGGAAGTCCAGAGCTTCCTCATCAGCAGCGCCCTTTTCTGGCTGGATAAATACCACGTGGACGGGCTACGCGTGGACGCCGTAGCCTCCATGCTCTACTTGGATTATGGTCGGAAAGAGGGGGAGTGGATTCCAAACGAGTACGGTGGCAATGAGAATTTGGAGGCCATCGGATTCTTGCGCCGCTTCAACGAGGAAGTGTACAGGAGCTTCCCAGACGTACAGACGATCGCAGAAGAGTCCACGGCCTGGCCCACGGTCTCGCGCCCCACCTATGTGGGTGGGCTGGGCTTCGGAATGAAGTGGGACATGGGGTGGATGCACGATACGCTCAAGTATATGTCACAAGATCCTGTCCACAGAAAGTACCACCACAACAAACTCACCTTTCGTATGCTCTATGCCTTCCATGAGAACTTCGCGCTTCCTCTTTCTCACGATGAGGTTGTATATGGGAAAGGGTCGCTTCTGCGCAAGATGCCCGGGGACGACTGGCAAAAGTTTGCAAATCTGAGGCTTCTTTTCGGCTACATGTATGCACAGCCCGCAAAAAAGCTGCTCTTCATGGGAGGAGAGATTGGCGACTGGAATGAGTGGTATCATGAAAAAAGCCTTGACTGGGGCCTGCTTGATCATCCCTTGCATGGAGGTATCCAACGTTGGGTGGTGGATCTGAATGGGCTGTATAAGAATGAGCGAGCCTTATATGAACTTGATTTCGATCCGTCCGGTTTTGAGTGGATCGATTGCAACGACTCACAGCAGAGCACCATCAGTCTGCTTCGCAAAGGCCGTTCAGCAGAAGACACCCTAGTCGTGGCCTGTAACTTCACACCGGTTCCGCGCCACAATTATTGGGTCGGTGTGCCAACCGGGGGTCGCTGGCGAGAGATTTTGAACAGCGACGCCCATGACTACGGGGGCAGCGGTCAGGGGAATTTTGGCGCCGTACAAGCTGATGCTGAATCTTTTC
>Ga0111161_1032_pt1 | contig 15824 bp, 13 predicted proteins | sample DeeMarSeWOR28_12_FD_80264 | JGI IMG/M metagenome (GOLD analysis project Ga0111161, IMG submission 80264) | Nitrospira bacterium SG8_3
GTGAACCAATCTTCTGTCATTCTGGCGCCCAATCCAGGGGTTTCGGAATGCCTGTAGAATGCGATTCCCAGGATTTTGGAGGCCTTAGGGTCTACGGCCACCATGCCGAAGATGGGGCCCCAGAAACCCGGACCGCCCACAGGGAAGGCGTACCCCCTGATGGTCTTGCCATCTTTTTCATAGCCCAAGTAAATATCCTTTCCTTTGACTTCAACCCGTTTGACCCTTGTCTCAAAGGTCTGAACCACGTCCAGATCAGAGGCCCCCTTCTCCCCTGGCATGCCCAGCACCTTCAGGATGATTCTCTGGAGTTTCACCCTCTGATTGGTCTCTATCCTCTCCTCATTGAAGAGCTTCACAGCGCTCACCACAGAGGTAAAAAAGAGGGTGATCAGGAACATGTAGAGGACAGAGAAAAAGCGTTTCTTCACTGATTAACCTCTTTTGTAGGCTTCCTTGAGCTCTGGATTTGGCGAACGGTTTGATCCAGAATGGGCACAAACCCATTCATGATAAGAACGGCAAACATGATGCCTTCAGAGAAATTTGAAAATCCTCTGAGCACGATAGTTAGACCTCCAATCATAAAACCATAAATCCACTGTCCGGCCTTGGTCTTTGCCCCCGAGACAGGCTCTGTGACCACAAAGGCGGTTCCAAAAAGAAAAGATCCTGAAAGGAGCGTGTAGATAGGCGCCGGGACATTGGCAAATCCGATACCGTTTAAAATCCCGCTCAGAAGCATGCCCCCTAAGAGACACGAAAGGGCAAGGCGCCACGGAGCGGCCTTTTTATAGATGATGTAAGCGCCTCCGAGCAGAATCAAAAGGGCCGACATCTCGCCCAGTGAACCAGGTGTGTTCCCCAAGAAAAGCTTTTGCAGGGAGAGGGCCATGCCCTCTCTCAATGCCATCAAAGGCGTCGCTTGCGTTATGGCGTCAGCGGGAACCGTCCAAGAGACAAAACCGCCAAGCCCTCCCCACATGGGATCGACCCATATATTCGTCATCTGAATGGGGAAGGTGATATACAGGAAACACCTGCCCACCATGGCCGGATTAAACGCGTTTTGTCCGAATCCACCAAAGGCCATTTTGCCCACGGCAACCCCTACCACGATCCCAACGATGGCCATCCAAAAGGGAAGCCTGGGTGGCAGGGAAAGGGAAAAGATCAAACACGTCACAAGTACGGCAGATGTCACCGGCTTTCCCTGTCTTAAGGTAAATATGGCCTCTGTGAAGAGACCAAAGGCCAAGACGACCAAGACGAGAGCGAAAGACCTCCAGCCAAATAGATAGAGGGATGCCAGGACCAGGGGAATTAATGCATAAAAAACCCGCAGCATGGGTTTCTGCACAAGGAACATTTTTTCTGGTCGCCGAAACACCTTTAGGCTGATCCTTTCACGACTATATGCCAGAATGCCCCGTTTTTAAAAACGGCGATGAATGGCATCCATTGTCATGCCCGCCCCGCATCGAATGCGAGTCGGGCATGACGGATTGTTGAAACGGCTTTCAATCAATGAAAATTCCTTTTCCAAGTGAACATGAGCAACAAGTAACCGGAAGCCCCGCCCATCAGAGCAGGAAGCTTCACTCACTCCCTGGAGATTATCATGTCAATGATGGGAGGACCGGGATGGATGGCCCTGCGTCGGTGAAAACCTTACAATAAATGGGCCGTTAGGGATAGTTACGAAAAAACGGGCGTGTCGTCAACGGAATTATGGAAGAACCTCTTTTCATGGGCGCATTTGGGCTTGTGAAGGATTGTGGTGTCGTTGACTTCCCACAGGCAGTCTGATATTTTTTCAAGTTGTCGGCGTGTTCATCATCAATTCTCAAAAAAGGAGAAATTATGGAATTCGAACCTTTAACGGAGTGTCGCTTTATTGAGAAGGTCAAGGAGAGGGACAAAGTGGGCGTGTGGGGATTTGGAAACGTCTCCAGAGATGTGGTTCTCACCCTTGTGACTGAAGGATTGGGCAAAGAAATTATCTTTTATGGGAGACCGAAAGAGGGGTATCCCAATAGGGCGGGTGCATGGATCGAGGATCTGAAGGCGAACACTGTTCGACGTCCGCGCATGATGGGCACGAATAAAATAGAGGACATGGCCGGTTTGGACGTGATCTTTATTGGGGTGGGCGTGCCGAGAAAAAAGGGACAGAGTCGGCGGGATCTTTTGCAAATGAATGCGAGAGTGATTGGGGAAACCTCCTTAGAAATTCGCAGGCTTTACGAAGGATGCTCGGCCACAGATATTCCTCTTCTCATTTATATGGGAAATCCTGTCACAGTGATGACGTGGGTGGGATATAAGACCACTGGCTTCCCCAAAAAGAATGTGATGGGGCAGGCGGGGAACCTGGACTCCAGAAGAATCTGTCATGCCATTTCTCAAGAGCTAGGTCTATCAGGAACGGATATGCGGGGCATTGTTTTTGGGGAACACGGCGATTCCATGGTAGCCAGTCCCAGGTATTTTTCCGTTGGAGGTGTGCCCCTCGATGTCTTGGCCCGCGCCGAGGGCATGGATCCAAAAAGGATTGAGGATGTGATCGAAAATGCCAAAAAAGGGGGAACCCACTTTGTCAATGAAACTGGCCAAAGCGCCTCTGCTGGGCCGGCCAGGGCAGCATGCGATATGCTTCGATGCATGATTAGGGGGGAGCCCGAAGTTCAGCCCGTGATCGCCATCATCGAAAAAGAATATGGACTCCTAAAGAAAGATGATGGGTTGGACTCCATGAGTTTCGGTGTCCCGGCCAAGATAGGACCCGAGGGCGTTGAAAAAATCTACGAAATTCCTGTGGAAGATATCTCAGAACAGATGGAGCGCTCCGCCAGCATCATCAAGGAAGATACCAAGATTGCTTCTGAACTCCTCAAAGAGAAGTTTGGGATCTAAATATTTCTTCCTTATTTCCTGGCATCCATGGGCTCATATTCGCAACCCATCAGTCCGCAGTACTGGCCCACATATTCTGCCTTGGGCCTGTAAAGCGCAGGTTTTTCTTGTGCCTCTGCGAATTTCTCCTCCATAATGTGGGCACACCAGCCGCTTATCCGTGATATGGCAAAAATGGGTGTCATCAAATCCCGTGGAATCCCCATCATATGATAGACCGGGGCACTGTAAAAATCCACATTAGGTCTCAGGAAAGATTTCCCCCTCGCGTCCAGCTCCTTGATGGCGGTCTCCTCAATCGTGGATGAGAGTTGATGCCATCTCTCCTGCCCCAGCTTTTTCCCCAGACGGGCTCCCATTTCCTTGAGGAACTTGGCCCTTGGGTCCATGGTCTTATATACGGCGTGCCCAATACCCATGATTCGCTCACCCGCCTCAAGCTGCTTCTTCACCCAGGCGGCGATGTCTTTCTCATTTTCCAGTTGCAGCAGCATTCTCATGACCTGCGCGTTGGCGCCGCCATGTAGACTTCCCGAAAGGGCCCCTATGCCGGCTGTGACACCCGCGTACATATGGGCCCTGGTGGAGGCCACCTCACGACAGGCAAAGGTTGATGCGTTAAAGGTATGGTCCGCATGGAGGACGAGGCAGGTATCCAAATCGCGGGCCATCTCTTCATCAGGCTTTTTTCCGTGGAGCAACCACAAAAAGTTGGCTGCATGAGAAAGATTGTCATCAGAGGATAGGGGCTCAAGCCCTTGTCTCGCCCTGTGCCAAGCGGCCACGACAATGGGCAAACGAGAGATGAGTCTGATGGCCATATTCGCATTGGATTCTCTTGTATTCCCTGTCAGGTCAGGATCCACCGTGGCCAACAAAGGAACGGAGGCCTGAAGCACATCCATTGGGTTGGCGTCTTCAGGCAATTTATTGAAGCTCTCATAGATGAATTCAGGTACCTGGCGTGCTTCTTTTACCCGATTTTCAAACTCCGCCAGCTCCTTTTTATCCGGTAGAGTGCCATTTAAAATCAGGTAAGCCACTTCCATGAACGATGATTTCTCAGCCAGGTCTTCGATGCGATAGCCCCTGTAGATAAGTATCCCTTTATCACCATCTATGAAGCTTACCTTGGTATCGGCGACGGTTACACCGCGCAATCCGGTATTCTTTACATTGACCACTTCTGCCATTTTACCCTCCTTCTTCCCCCTCACCCTATCCCTCTCGCGCCAGGGGAGAGGGGACTCTCTGAGTTAGTTTTTGAACACAACCCCTTCCCCCTTGATGGGGGAGGGTAAGGCCTGCCCGCCATCGCTCTCGCTCAGACGAGGCGGGCGGGGTGGGGTTGTGTAGACTAGCACTAAGCTTTCAGTTCCTGCCTGACATAGTTCAAGGCCCCACCGGCCAGCAGGTTCCGACGTTGCCGGCCTGAGACTTCAAGGCGCGTAACGATAGTATGACCATCAATCTGGACCGGTATTTCGGTTTCGCCTTTCTCCACACACATTCTCACCTTCGGCAAGGTGACCTTTGAACCCTTGTCAAAACGATCATAGTCTTTCGCGTCTTGGAAGGTAAGAGGAAGGATACCAAAATTGCAGAGATTGGCTTTGTGGATACGCGCAAAGCTCTTGACGATTTTGGCCCGCACACCCAGATATCTCGGCGCAAGGGCGGCATGTTCACGGCTCGACCCCTGCCCATAGTTCTCCCCACCGATGATCATCACAGTGCCCTTCTCTTTGCTCTCTTTATGGAACTCAGGGTCGATTTGATAATAGACGAATTCACTGAGGGCTTCGATGTTGGATCGGAGTGGGAGGACCTTGTTGCCTGCAGGCATAATGGTATCAGTGGAGGTATTGTCTCCAACCTTGATGATGACTTCTGCCTCTAAGGTTTCGGGTAGAGGTGCCATTTCAGGCAATGGCTTGATATTAGGGCCACGTATCACTTCCGTCTTGGCCAGCTCTTCTGATGGAGAGATGATCGAAGATTGGTTCGTGATATATTTGTCCGGGTCCTTTACGCGGGGATAGTCCATCTCCTTTGCTAAATCTCTGGGATCTGTGATCATGCCTTTAAGTGCGGCCGCGGCCGCTGTTTCCGGAGAGCAGAGATAGACCTTATCGTCTTTGGTCCCCGATCGACCAGGAAAATTTCGGGGAAAGGTCCGAAGACTCACCTGCCCGCTTCCAGGGGCTTGTCCCATACCGATGCACCCGAGACAACCGGACTCGTGAATACGGGCGCCAGCCAGAAGAAGGGCCAAAGCCCCCTTCTGGTCCGTCACATTTTCAAGGACTTGTTGGCTGCCCGGATTAATATGAAAGGAGGTGTTGGGATGACGACGTCGCCCCTGTACAATCTTGGCCGTTACCATGAGGTCACGGAATGAAGAGTTGACGCTACTGCCAACGATGGCCTGGTCAACCCTGAGCCCAGCCACCTCCCGGACTGGGACCACATTTCCCGGTGATGAAGGGCAGGCGATAAGGGGCTCAACAGATGAGAGGTCAATCTCCTCATATTCATCATAATCGGCGCCTTCGTCCGCGGCCAACGGTGTCCACACGTCACCTCGGCCTTGGGCCTTCAGGTAAGCTCGCGTGTTTTCGTCTGAGGGGAAGAGGGTGGTCGTGGCACCCAGCTCTGTACCCATATTGCCAATGGTCTCCCGATCTGTTGCTGAGAGGGTCTGCACCCCTGGGCCATGGTATTCGATAATTTTCCCCACGCATCCTTTGACATCATACCTCCTAAGCATCTCCAGGATCACGTCCTTGGCACTCACCCAATCCGGGAGTTCCCCAGTGAGCTGAACCCCTAATACCTTGGGGCAGGGCAAGTAGTAGGGGAGGCCAGCCATGGCCATGGCCACGTCCAGACCTCCAGCGCCGATCCCTAACATGGAGACCCCCGCAGCCCCAGGGGTATGGCTGTCGGAACCTAATAAGGTCTTTCCCGGAACACCAAAGCGTTCCATGTGAACTTGGTGTGAAACCCCATTGCCCGGAGGACTGAAGTGTATTCCGTACCGAGCACAGGCCGTCTGAAGATATCGGTGATCGTCAGCATTCTTGTGGTCGGTTTGAAGCAGGTTATGGTCCACGTACTGAGCTGAAAGCTCAGCCTTGACGCTATCGAGACCTAAAGCTTCAAATTCCAGCATGGCTATGGTACCCGTGGCATCTTGAAGCAGGGTGTGGTCAATTCTGATACCGATCTCCGTGCCCGGCGTGAGTTTCCCTTCGATCAGGTGGGCTTCTAAGATCTTATGTGTGAGATTCTTTGCCATACGTTCTTCCTCCACTCAATTCCTCATCCAAAAGATAGCAACTGGGAATTCAAAGTCAAAAGGCTTATAATAATCAGCCCAAATTGAGCTCATCTTTAGGTTAAGCATCCATATAGCACATTTACTTGACTTTTTGCCAGTTTCTCCCCTCGGTCTGAGGCTACGGCCTGGCTTCCGGCTCGTAGAAAGAGAGAAGAGGGCCCTAGCCTCATCCTATGAGTCCCTATGGGGCTTAAAGAAAGCTAGCTCTTTGGGCCATTACTGTTTGTAATTTTCAGCAGAAAGCTATTGGGAGGGATTGAAGGGGATGTGTCAGAACTAATGAAAGGGCTGGGGCCATTTAGTGTAAGGTCCCGGTCTTTTCTTTGGCATAAAGCAGTGCATTCTCTATGGCAATAGCAGCGGAGCTGCTCAAGGCGGTGAGAAGTGAAAGGTCATCATTTCGAAATCCATGGGGTCTGTTCACAGAGTCCACATAGATAACCCCCCTGATCTTAGACCGACTGATCAAAGGGACGCACATCACAGACCTCACCCTCATCATTTCCATACTCTTTGAACGATCACCCTCATCCTCACTGAGGGTGTCTGACATCATAATCGGTCTGCTCTCTTTTACAACGCGTTCCACGATAGTCCGGCTGTAGTTTTTATGGGGCGTAATCCCTGGCTTTCGACTCTTGGGGATAACTTCCGTTACCTTTTTTGTTTCAGGATGAATGAGAATGATAACTCCCCTGTCCACCCTTTTGAGAAGATCCAAAATGTAATCAAGGATCTTCTGCAAAATTTCATTGATATCCGTCGATTTCATGAGCACATCGGACACCCTGTGGATCAGTTCCATATTTTTCTGTGAGGTCATGGGTCGGTCTTGCACGATGACCGTTTCACTATCCGTGATTTCTTTAGCAAGATCGATGGAATCCAGAAAGGGCATGACGCTCTCTAAGCATGCCTTACCCAGACAAAGCACACTCATGCCAAGTACAATGGGAACCCCCTCTCCCACTTGAATTTCCACACCGGGGCGTATCGCTTCTCCATTGACAAAGGTGCCATTCTTGCTTTGCAGGTCTTTAATAAAATATCCCTTCTCCTTCTTGACAATCCTTAAGTGTTTGCGGGAGACGAATTTATCCTTAATTTGCACATGATTAGCGGCCGACCGTCCCACATAGACCGTATCCGCTTTGATGTCAAAGGATTGACCTTCCTCCGACCCATCCATGGTGTAAAGTTTGATCATAAAAGCTTATCCTTTTTGTAAAGGCATAGCCTAAATGGATATGAAAATTCTTTAAGATACTGTATTTTCTCATAAAAGAGGTTGAAGAGTCAATACGCTAATTGGGCATAGGGAGGGCAAGGGTATCGCTGCCGACCCTGTTTGTCCCTGTTGGCATACAAAGGCGCATAGGATTTTGCGTGTGGAATAGGGTTTAAAAAAGCCGAATAGCTAAGCTTAAGGTGCTTGAACCAGCTAATCAGTAGGTAAAGGGATGATCAATAAAGGGAGAGTCTGTCAAAAGCTAGCGTTGCGTCCCAGAAGTTCTTTGGATAATTAAGACATAGACAAGAGGTTATTGCGACCCCCGCGGAAGCGGGGGAAAGCAATCTCGGATTATTTAAGCTCGTGTTTTTATTGGCCTCCAAGAGATTGCTTCGTCGCCCCGGGCTCCTCGCAATGACTTGAAGGATTCCTGTATTCTTAAAGCTATTCTTGGGACGTCAAGCCAGGCTCATTTAATAATAATTTCGTGTTCGAACCTATAATCGAAGGACTTAGTGAACCGGCACGCGGACATCGTATTCCACTTTAGATATAGTGTGGAAACTTGTTCCAAAAATCCTTGTCATGCTCCTGCCAATCAGCCCCAAACTTATGGTCATAATAGGAGGCAAGCCTGTCATACCAACGCCACCAGAAATTCTTCCCCTTTTCTTTGGCTTCTAATATATCATTTAAGAAAGTCACGATATTGGTCATCTCTTCTTTGGGTATGTAGGAAGCTGCGCCCTCTTTATAGGACTTTACCGTGTCTTCAGGACTCAGCGCATGTGCGGTCAACATGACTGCAATCACCTTTCGAGTATTTGCAATCTCTAATAGTTCATAGCCGTCAACGCCCATGATATCCAATATGGCCATATCAAAATACTCGCTTTCTAATCGCTCTTTCGCCTCATTAAAAGAGTGAGCCTTTACCAAATTACACATAGATAGCAATTCTTCCAGCGTCTCCAATACATCGGGCTCGTCGTCTACGATGAGTAATTTTTTTCCCTCCAAAAGGTCTTTAACCGCCATTTTGCCGCCTCCCTCCGTCGAGATACGTATCGCGTTATTATCAAGCTGTTAGTAAATAAATTAGTGATTTTTCGGGCTAAATCAAGGTTAGTAAGCGGGATTACTTGGCCCCGTTTAACAACTATAAGACAGAATGCCCCGCCCCGATTTTTCATTCGTCATGACTTATAGCATACTTTCGTCTATTCAACAGATTTCCCATTCCTTCCATCCTACATATCAAGCCGATTCCAAAATAGGGTCTTTTTCCGCATAAAATACAGGGTTTACCTTATTGACCCCGGTGGGCACTTTTGTGAGGATTCCCATATGGAGAAAAGGTCTCCACCTCCAGCGCTCAAGGCTGTAAGGCCTCATCCTGGGCAGTTTGTTGACTGAGAAATGAGATAGAAGACTCAACTTTTTGATGTGAATTCAACAACTAAAACGCGAATCTAAGGGAATTTAGGAGGGGAGCTAAAATGCAAACTTGGCCGCAATCCAAAACCAGGGACATTTCACCTTATGATCATCTCCAGATCTACCTCCTCCAGATAAAACAATACAGGCTCTTGAGCAGAGACGAAGAGGTCGAGCTTGCCCAAAGGGTGAGGGAGCACAGTGATGAGGAGGCAGTCAACAGGTTAATCACATCAAACCTGCGGCTCGTGGTGAAAATTGCGATGGACCACCAGCGCTACTGGTCAAAAAACCTGCTGGATCTTATTCAAGAGGGCAATCTGGGCCTGCTCCAGGCTGCCAGAAAATTTGATCCCAGTCGAGGGGTGAAGTTCTCATACTACGCCTCATTCTGGATAAAGGCCTATATGTTGAAGTTCCTCATGGACAACTCAAAGCTGGTCAAGATCGGGACAACGCAGCGACAACGTAAGTTATTCTTTAATCTGGCAAAGGAGAAAGCCAGATTGATGGCTGAAGGCTTTGCTCCCGAACCGAAGCTTGTCGCCGAGCGGCTCGACGTGAGGGAAGACGAGGTCATAGAGATGACCATGCGCTTGGAGGGTGGTGAGCTTTCACTCGACGCGCCCTTGGGAGAAGACTCAGGAGAAACTTACGGGGCCTTCTTGAAGGACTCAACCGTGGCTATCGAAGAGCAGCTTTCCAGAGAAGAGCAGCGTGTGATTTTTGTGCAGAACCTCAGGGAATTTCGCAAGGGGCTTTCCAAGAGAGAAGCAGACATATTTGATAACAGAATTATGGCTGAAGATCCTACAATTCTGAAAGAACTTGGGGATAAATACCATATTTCAAAGGAAAGGGTGCGTCAGATTCAGCAAAGAATCATTGAAAACCTCATAGAATGGTCCAAGAAGCAGATCTCAAATTTTGAAGAGGAATACACGGACTTTCAAGACTTGGGCCCCAAAATGGCTACTTATACGAGCATGTGACAAAGGAAATCAAAATAAGCCGATCAAGCCGCAAAGGTCTGTTCATGAGGATCGGCTCATGCCAGCTATTTCCATCCTTGAATTCCTCTCAAAACGGGCCAAGAACTTATGCGCGCCGTTATTGCTAACCAAATAGCTTGCGAGAATTTTACCCATATCATTGAGACTGTTGAACGGCTTGTCGAATGGCAGATGGGCGTTTTCCGACAGCCTCATTTGTAATCTTGCAAGAAGTCCTGTAGAATCCATCCAATCATTTTGACACACCTTCATAAGTCTATTAGAACGATCCCATCCCGAAGGGAGGTAAAGACACTATGGCTGGAGATTCATTAGAAAAGAAATACGAGCTGGCTGCCCAAGTGATTTGTAACCAGGGCACGGTGCCCTTCCCGGTTAATGACACGACAATCTCCATCCTGAAAAATGTCATACAGGACGACGACGAAGAACTGGATTTTATTGAGGCGTTCCGTAAGCAGGCGTCCCAGAGCGTGGAGCAGTTGAAGGCATCCAGCAATCTCACTGAAGAGAAGATTGATCAGCTTGCAATGCGTCTTGCCAAGAAGGGCCTCATCTTCAACCAACCGAGTTCAGCAGGGGTCATGGTCTACAGACTGCTTCCTCTCATGACGGTTGGGTTGATGGAGTACACGTTCATGGGCGAGCTGAAAGGGGATGAGAGGGAACTGGAGTTGGCTAAATTATTTGAAAAGCTCATCATAGAATTGGGAGACCGGGTCCAGGGTAATTATGATAATTTGGTCCCCGTATTCGAGACGTCCCCACCCGTTGATCGGACCGTCCCCCTTCGGAGCAGAGAGGACGGAAAGGATATTAAAGTCATTCCTGTTGATAAGAGTATACGGGTGCCTGAGGAATTCGTCCTGCCGAGCCAGTCGGTGGAAGAGATCATCAATAAATTCGATGACATTGCAGTGGGCCGCTGTTTTTGCCGGCAGCGGCGAGTCATGTTAGGAGAACCCTGTGATACAGAAGCACCCATGCTGAACTGTTTCACCTTTGGTAAATCAGCACGGCACACAGCAGCCCAAGGATTCGCTCAAAAGATCACAAAAGAAGAGGCTTTCAAGATCATGAAAGAGGCTGAGGAGGCTGGGCTTGTCCACAAGGCCTTCCATCCCATTTCAAATGTATCTCGTCCGGAGACGAGCATTTGTAACTGCTGCAAGGATTGCTGTGACACTCTCAAGGCCTGGCGTGATGGGGTGCTACCTTTAAATAATTCCACGTATTACCTTTCTGTGATCGATCAAGATGCCTGCTCTGGCTGCGGCATATGTGTAGAGCGATGTCCCACCGAGGCCATACAGCTAAATGAGAATGAAGAGGCTGAACGCGAGGAAGGCTTATGCTTTGGATGCGGAATTTGCGCCCGCTTCTGCCCGGAGGAGGCCATTTCGTTAAAGGAGGGGTTACGGAAGGTATTCATCCTCCCACCCCGCTTACGCCAGACTGCCTGAGCTCAAAATCTTATTTCTGGTCATCTTTTAGTTTATCAATCGGAGACCCACATGGCCGCTCAAGAAAAATTAGAACGAGCACACCAAGAGCGAGACTCTTTTATTCAGGCTATCATTAATTCACTCAATGCGAATATTGCTGTCTTGGACAGAGAGGGAAACATCGTTTATGTAAATGAGTCATGGGATGTGTTTGCCCGCAGCAATGGGGATACAGAATTGAAAGGAACGTCAATTGGAGTTAACTATCTGGGTGTCTGCAGAAAGGCGGCTGCAGAAGACAAACATGCGGGTGAAGCCCTAGAAGGCATTTTATCGGTAATAAATGGATCCCTACTTAATTTCAGCCTGGAATATCCCTGTCACTCGCCCGCTGTGAAGCGTTGGTTCATGATGTTCGTTACGCCGCTGAGCTCAGAAGGAGACGGCGCCGTAGTTTCACACAGCAACATTACCGAGCGCAGGCTTGCAGAAGAGGCACTTCAAAAAGCGCACGACGAATTGGAAGGTCGGGTTAAGGAAAGAACTAGAGAACTTGCGAAAGCGAACCTTGAACTTCTCAAAGAAATAGAGGATCGCAAACATGCAGAGAAAAGGCTCCAAAGAGCACTTGCGGAAATAGAGCAGTTAAGGGACCGTTTGCAGAGAGAGAATATCTATCTTCGTGACGAGATAAAACTGGAGCACAACTTTGAAGAGATTATCGGCCAAAGTGATGCGCTCAAATATGTTCTATTCAAGGTGGAGCAGGTGGCACCAACGGATGCTACAGCCCTCATTCTAGGTGAGACAGGAACGGGTAAGGAACTGGTTGCCCGTGCCATCCATAATGCGAGTTCACGCAGAGATCGGCCGTTGGTGAAGGTGAATTGTGCCACACTGCCATCCAATCTCATTGAGAGTGAGCTGTTCGGTCATGAAAAAGGCGCCTTTACAGGCGCACAGATCAAGCAGATTGGCCGTTTTGAACTGGCAGATGGAGTAACTATCTTCTTGGATGAGATCGGGGACTTGCCTCTGGACCTTCAGGTAAAGCTGCTCCGGGTCTTACAGGATGGAGAGTTTGAAAGGCTGGGCAGTTCTCGTACAATCAAATCGGATGTTAGGATCATTGCAGCTACGAACAGAAATCTGAAAGAAGAGGTAAGAAAAGGGCGATTCCGAGAGGATCTCTGGTACCGATTGAATGTTTTCCCCATCACTGTGCCCCCCTTAAGGCAAAGGAAAGAAGACATCCCCCTCCTCGTCAGATCCTTCGTGAGTAAATTCAGCACGAAGATGGGTAAAGAAATTACGACGATAGCGCCAAAGGAAACGGAAGTCTTACAGAACTATTCTTGGCCCGGCAATGTACGGGAATTGGAGAATGTGATTGAGCGGGCTGTGATTGTATCTCAAGGTCCAACTCTGTCTGTTGAGGTCCCGAAGACTACTGAGAACACCACATATGGAAAGCAGACCCTTGAAGAGATTGAACGCGAACATATCACTCGGGTACTGGAAGCGTCCGGGTGGAGGATTGAAGGGAAAGGCGGCGCTGCCCAAATCCTTGGGCTTAACCCGGGTACCCTTCGTTCCCGAATGAAAAAACTTGGCATAAAGAGACCCGCATAACAATAACCCGTTTCTCTATCACACTGCCTACCTTTTTTTATTTCCCAACTCGTCTCCCCTCGATTCCAATTCATCAGTCTGTTTCCTACTTTCTGTGAGATGGTCAGAGATGGGATAAGCCGCAGTATTTATCGGCGCCTTGAAATATCACGGTTCATTGCGGCTTTTCTAGGGCCATTCCGCAATGCCTTTAGTAGCGAAATGAATATATATATCAGGTGTTTATCCCTATTTTAAGACGAGAGGACATCTTCGGCACAATGATTGCTCTGTTAGCAGAGAAACTTCAATGTGATCAGTATTAGTTTAGGAAAAGGTGTTGCAATGATTGTGTCCAGCACAGTTATAAGCGTTCCGTCTGAGAATCGTAAGGAGTTCTTGCAAACTCTGCATCTTCTACTTGGTGGGATAAGAGGTGAGCAGGGTTGCATTAAATACAACGTGTATCAGGATGTGGAAAACCAAAAAGTTTTTATACTTATTGAGGAGTGGGAAACACAGGCTGACTTAGATAGACATTTACGATCAGACAAATTCGGTGTGCTTCTGGGAGCCCTGAAGCTCTTAAGTGACACTCCAGAAATAAAGTTCAGTATGTTGGCACAGACAACGGAAATTGAAGTGCTCAGAGAGTTAGGAAGTTAATTGGATCAACAGGCAGGGGTAATTGCCATAAAATACTTCCTCAGATTATAGCGAGGGAGAGAAAATGAACGGAGTAAGAAAATGGAACATTTAGCCTATCAGTACGAAGCCACTAATCCCGACGAGGATACAACTGATATCAACATAGGGCTGAACAGATCGAAGGGGTCTCAAACGGATAACCAGGACATTTTTTCCGGTGATGCGCTCCAGATATATCTCCAACAGATAAGACATTACAAGCTTTTAACCAGAGAAGAAGAGATGGAGCTTGCTCGGAGAGTGTATGAGAACAATGATGAGGAAGCAGTGAGCCAATTAGTGACGTCGAACCTACGACTTGTGGCAAAAATTGCCATGGATTTTCGTCGCTACTGGGCCAAAAATGTATTGGACCTCATTCAGGAGGGCAATCTGGGTCTGCTTCAGGCTGCCAGAAAATTTGATCCCAGTCGAGGGGTCAAGTTCTCATACTATGCCTCCTTTTGGATCAAAGCCTTTATGTGGAAATTCATTATGGACAATTGGAAACTTGTGAAGATCGGGACAACCCAAAGCCAGCGCAAGTTGTTCTTTAATTTGGCGAGGGAGAGAAACCGCTTAGAAGCCTTCGGATTTGTACCCGAACCAAAAATTGTTGCCGAGCGACTCGATGTCAAAGAGGAAGATGTTATAGAAATGGTTCAACGCTTAGAGGGTAGCGAACTTTCTCTAAGCACGCCAATAGGCGAAGACTCCAGAGAGACTTATGAAGCCTTCGTAAAAGATCCAACAATGCCTATAGATGATCGGCTCTCGGAAAAACAGCGACAGGGAATTTTTGTGGAGAAGCTCAAGGAATTTCGGAAACGGCTTACAAAGAGAGAGGCTGATATTTTTGATAAGAGGATTATGGCCGAAGAGCCTCTTATTCTTCAAGAACTTGGGGATAAGTACCATATTTCGAGAGAAAGGGTGCGTCAAATCCAGAATAGAATTATCAAGAACATCAGAAGATGGTCTGATGAAGAAATCCCAAATTTTGAAGATGATTACGAGGATCCTGTAAACGGGGCCAAAGAAGCTTTTCAATCCAGGAACGAGTGAAATGAAATATAAAGAGAATAAAATTTATTGAAGAGGAGGTCAAGAGATGATTGATGTCATAAAAGAACCGAAACACAAGAAAAAATTTGTGTGGATCAAGGACAAGGTAGGCAACGAGTATGTTTGTCGCATTGAGGATCTTCAGAATCCGAAAAACGTTACCGATGAGGATCTTAAAAATTGTCTTGATGATGCATCTAGGGCTCTTCCCATAGGGGACTAGATGGATCTGATCATTCTCAAGGCGCATAGGCAGCTGATTGGGAGAATTTACAAGTTAGTAGTGGCCCCAGTCATTTTTAAAGTGCAAAAACCCTAACAAAGGATCTCAGTCGCCAGTGTGTATTTATTGGGGATGGATCATTAAAACTGAATGAAAGGAGAATTGAATCATGAAAGGACTCGCTACGCTTAGTTTCTGGTTGGGGCTTCTGTCTATTCCAGCAGCCCTAATCGTATTTTTTGCCAGGTCACATGAAGTGGGTATATTTATTGGACTCTGGCCCGCGACGCTCCTAATTCTGAGCTATATCTTGGAGCAAAAAACTGCATAAGTCAGACACCGACTTGAACAGGGCTTGTAGACCCGCTCGTTCTTGTCTGTCAAAACTCCGATTTTTGTTCTCGTGCATGGGCATTTTAATATAATGCCCATCACGTGGTACAAGAGATGAAGTAAAAGATGCATAAACTGGATTCTATGTAGAAAAAATCCGTCCTCTTAATAGGGTCTAGCAATCTGTTAATTGGAAAAATAATTAGAGTTGGCGGATGGGTTATCAATAGTTTTGCGAGGAGAGAATTAAGAAGATGAGGAGAAAGCAAATATTCTTGGTGCTGTTTTTGACCTTAGCTTCTATGGCAATAGTTTCTTTTTATGAAGAAAATTTGCTTCTTCTGAAAGCGGAAGCAGCGGAACGGATCGCCGTAATTGAGGCTCGGAAGAATGTAATAAAGGGGCAGGCAATCCTAGTTTGTTCCTATGATAGCGATGAAAAGTTCAATACGATGCGACTGCAGGGTGCGATTCCTCTGAGCACGTTCAAGGATAAACTAAAAAGTATCGGAAAAGAAAA
>Ga0111161_1034_pt1 | contig 15523 bp, 12 predicted proteins | sample DeeMarSeWOR28_12_FD_80264 | JGI IMG/M metagenome (GOLD analysis project Ga0111161, IMG submission 80264) | Nitrospira bacterium SG8_3
AAGCTACTAAACTCCCTCAAATCTATCTCCCCTTTCTTTGCATCGGGTTTGTGCAGAAGCTACGCAAACCTGGATGTTAGTGTGTGTATCTATGCCAATTGCTAAAATATCTTCTAAACATAGAGCAAAACGCTCCCCTGAACAAGGGAATTCTTTTCTCTGTGCCAAAATGGTATTCTCAGACACTGTGGGCGGAGGACATGCTTTGGCCTATAAAGTCGGCAGCCTTAGAAGACTCCTTGCCCTTGACCCATCTTTTATTTCTTTGAATTCTAACACCCTGGGGGTGGAATGTCAAACTGTAGCCGATTGCAGAGTTAATGGTGATATTGGATGCCGAGCACTCGATTCTCGACACTTGGTTGTAAACGGAAAGATGAGAGGCACCTATTCGCCCTAGGGCTACATGCGGCGTCCGTGCTTACTATCGAGGAAAGATGCACCAAATCTTTTCAGGAAAAGAATCTTTGGGGCTCTGCGGAAAGGAATGCCGGAAACACCCCCTGGCCGTCCAGGAAAGGACTGGTCTTTTGAATGCTTGACAGCGTTTTTTCAATCTCATATAAGACGTTTTGACCGGTATGCTCCCCGCAAGGCCCGTCCGGAAGGGCGGGGTCAAGGGGAGCTATACAAAAATGGCAACCTTCCTTACCGGGAAGCCCCGCCCGGGAGGGCGGGGAGGCTTCACTGCGGACCTTAGAAAGAGACGCTCGTGGCAGAACTATCCATCGACAAGGCGTTCAAGCACAGAATTGCTCAGTATTTGGAGGGGAGACTCCCGACCAATTGCGATACGTGTGGGACCTGCTCTTCGGCCTGTCCAGTCCATGAAACCGTTGCGGCTTTTGACCCCAGAAGGTTTATCCGGATGATTAATCTTGGTTACAAAGATGAACTCTTGGGAAACACGGCCATTTGGTACTGCGCCCTATGCAATACGTGTACGGTTGTTTGCCCTCAGGATGTAAGATTCAAGCAAATCATGGAAGTTCTTCAAAAGGTCGCCCTCGCGGAAGGATACGTACCGCCTTCCTTTGTCGATGAGCTGAGGAGCATTGAAAGGGAGTGCCAGGCCTATAGATGTGAACAGATTGCCACACGCCTCATTAAGTTGAATCCTGAGCTTCAAAAGACAGAGGTCACATGAGCCCTGACTGCCGGCCACGGCTCTCCCGACGGCTTGTCAACATGCAAACCATATGCTGCTCCCCTTAGTGTTTCTTAAGGCAGTTAGAACTCCAGGAGGTCTAGGCAGCAGCCTGTCTTCTTATACGGCTTATACGGCTGGGTCCCAGTTGGTTGAGCTTGACTTCCATCTCCCTGGTAATGCGGACAAACTCAACAGGCATGTTGGAGGCAATGGTTGCGAAGCCCAGGCGGTCTTCTTCCAGGCCAACCTCTGACAGCATCCTTCTCCCATCTTCAACCCGCCATTGGGCGAAGGTGTTTCCGTGCTGAGACTTGCAGTTATCCGTGTGGCATGTCAAGACCAGCACGCCGTCTGCGCCGGCCTGAAAGGCCTTAAGAATATGGTCCACATCAACCTTGCCGGCGCAAGGGACCTTGATCGTCTGAAGCCCATCAGGGGCGGACATTTGAAACGCCTGTGCCATCTTAGCCGCTTCATAGGCTGAATTCTGGCAGCAAAAAACAATCATCCTCGGCCCGTCGGCCTCCTTGTCCATGGAGGCCAGAATTTGAGCCTCAATCTGATCGTCCCTGTACGCCACAAGCTGAATGGCGTCCATAGGACACTCGCTCGCACAGATGCCACACTCTTGGCACGCCACCGTGGATATCACCGCTCGGTTAACCCAAGAAATGGCGTTGTGGGGGCAGACCCTCACGCAGGTTAGGCACAGGGTGCATTTTCCTCGATGCACCGTCACCTTTTCGACCGGCATCAGTTTCGTGCTTTCTCGGAATAGCTGGCGAATCTCCAGCACCGTGTTTGCTACATCTGTCCATCCCTCGGTGAGATTGCACGGCTGCCGGGCGGAACCAATCACGTAAATGCCTTCCCGGGTGGTGCGGACAGGAAAAAAGTGAACATTATTTGGCTGCAAAAAACCCTCAGAATCTGTGTCAATACCTAACACCTGCGCCACACGTATGGCCTCAGAATGGGGGCGAAAGGTCTCTTCGACAACCAAGACATCCGGCGTGAGTTCCACGTCGTGGTGTAGGACGGTATCAAAGAAATGGATTCGAAGGTTCGATCCATTCTGTATGATTTTAGGCTGTTCCCTGAGTTTGAAATAAAGGACACCTGTTTCCCGGCTTCGCTTATAAAGGGCTTCGAGACCAGCCTCTGCCAGTTTCACGTTGTTAACCAGCACCGTTGCTTGGCAGCGGTTAACAAGCTGGACCTCAAGGGCGCTTCTGATGGTTCGCTCCATGACCAGGGGGTTCTGTTCGTTGTGAAGTCCCACCACAAATACGACGTCTTTGAAGCCGTCACCAGGCCACTGCTTATCCTCCCCGGCAGCGGCGAACAGGGCCTCAATGTCGGACTGACTTAACACGTTTTCAGCTTGGCGCAGGCCATATTCCCTGGCCAGGCACACGTTTTCAGCCTCCAGGGCCACAATCACGGCGCCGACCGATCTTTCAAACACCTTGTCGTCTTGTTGCAGTCGAACACGATAATCCCCAGGAACACCAGTCAGAGAAACCAGTCTCGTCGAAACCAGGGTTTCAATTGCTTCATGAGCATTCACGCTCTCCATGAGCGTTGATAGTCTATCCCCATTCGAAGAGACAAGATGGTCCAACGGGGCGTCTCCCCCGAGTCTGGTGCTATCGTCTACAAGGATCACCCCGTAGCCCAAGTCCGCCAGTTCAGAGGCAGCCTTAATCCCCGTCCATCCGCCGCCCAAAATCAGGACGCTCGTATTCATGCCAATCTCTTCTGTGAGCTTAGCCTGTGGACTTTTCTTGCTGGTTTGAACCATCGATTGTCCTTAGGTACTGCGCCACCTTCCTGGCGGCCCGGCCCGCCTGGGCCATGGAATCCGCAATGTCTTTGGGCCCGTGGACCGTCCCTGCCAAGAAGATCCCCGGCTGGCTCGTACACGTGTCGTCTAGGGAATCTACGGAGGCAAGGAAGCCGTGCTCGTCAACGTCGATCTTCAACATCTCGGCCAAACCGACATTGCTTGCCCCTGGCATGATCCCGACAGAAAGTACCACAAGATCAAAGGCCTCACGAATGGCATGCCCGTCTTGCTCCTTTGCATAGCAAAGAACCAGTTGGTCTCCACCTCCCTGGAAAATATCGCCAGGCATAAAGCGCACAAAGCGTATATGGTCTTTGCATCTTTCGTAGAACCTGGAAAAGCCCTTACCGCAGTTCTGTATATCCATGTAGAAGATGGCAACCTCAATATCGGGGCGCCGGTAGTGTATCGCCTCGGCCATGCGTATGGCATAGCCGCAACATACCTGGGAGCAAAACCCGTAATGCAGTTGATGATCGCGACTGCCCACACACTGGATAAAGGCTATCCTTTCCGGGGTCTTGTTGTCTGAAGGACGCACGACCTCGCCCTTTTCTCTTAGCGTGCGCTCCAAGTCCAGGGCTGTGATCAGGTTCCTATTAATACCGTACCCATATCTTGGCCTATTGACCGGATCAAACGCGCGAAAGCCGCTTGCTACCACGACAGCGTCTGCTTCCTGGGAAATATAGTGGGGCTCTTGATGAAGATGAATGGCCTTTTCAGGGCAGAGCTCCTGACAGAGTCTGCAGCTTCCATCCCTGAAGTACAAGCATTGGGTTTCATCAACCGCGTAAAGCGGCACGTTATTCTTTGAGTATCCTCGGACAATGGCCCCTGGAGCCGGGCATTTTTCAAAGCAGAGTCCGCAATTGCTGCATTGTTGGGGATCCACATAAAGGGGGCGTTGGGAAATGGTATAAGGAAACCGGCCGTTGTGGCTTATCTCTTTGAGTTCGGACCTCAGATGAACGGCGATTCTAGGTTCCTGGGTGACCTCCAGGAGTCTCTTCTCCACAGAACAGGCGCCACACTTCTGACATTCCTCCGCCGCCTTGCAGCAAAACTGAATGGCATGGCCACCCAAGAAACCGCTCTTTTCCACCAGGTCCACATCCAGACCCAGCCGTGCCAGTTCCCAGGCCACAGTCAGGCCAGCAATGCCGCCGCCAACGACAAGGACTTTACCATCGCTCCGATTCGGTGAATTTTCCTTGGCATCGAGACTCAACGCTTCCTCCAGTCGCTTTACGACCCGGCCTCAATCCCACCAGCCTTCAGGATATCAGGGATTTTCTCTTCATGTCCTGGTGCTGTTATGTGGATGCCGTGACAGAGGGCGGCAGATTTTATTTCCTTCACCATATTGGCGGCGATACCTACGCATTTGGCTATATCGGCCCCCTGGATTTCCTCAAGGAGCTTCTCAGGGACAAACAGGCCTGGACAACTCCCATCCCTGTAGTGGGCGACCTCTTCCGGAACGAGCAGGCGTACCCCGGCGAAAACCTTGACATGGCTTTGCCTCACGTGCTCGATGAATTGCTTAAGGTTCTCCATGTTAAATACCGGATGGGTCACGAGGAATGAAGCGCCGGCCTTTATCTTCTTATCCACCTTAATCAACTGAGGCTCGACAGGATCGGCTTCAGGATTGGCCACAGCCCCCAGGCAAAACGCCGCCGTCCCTCTCAGGGCGTTGCCGGTGATGTCTCTTCCTTCTTCCATGGCCTTGGCCGCTGCCAAAAGGTGAACGGAGTCGATGTCGTGAACAGGCTTGGCATCCTCATGGTCGCCAAACTTGATGTGGTCGCCACTCACACAAAGGATATTATGAATCCCCAGGGAGGCTGCTGCCAAGAGGTCGGACTGGAGGGCCAGCCGGTTCCGATCCCGGCAGGCCACATGCAAAATCGGCTCAACACCCTTTTCAAGGACCAGGCGGCACACCGCCCAAGGACTCATGCGCATCGCTGCACAAGGATTGTCGGAGACGCCTAAGGCATCTAGGATCCCCTTTAGTTTGTCGATCAGACGGGCTGCATCCTCAAGGTCTGTTCCCTTAGGGGCATCAATGCTTGCGGTGACCAGGAAATTGCCTGAGGCCAGTGCCTCCTCAAAGGATTTTGCCATGCTATTCGTATCTCCTCCTATAGGCTTCATGAACGATTCTAGCCGGGTATCGGTCGGCCCCATATTTCTTGGGGGGGAGGGTCTGTTCCATCCTGTCCAGCCTGCCTATCTTTTTTAGCCGATTGTAAATCAGGGCCCAGGCGCAGTCCTTTTCAGGGTCTATCTCACACTTGCCGTGCCTTGTTCCTCCGCACGGGCCATTGACCAACCCCTTTGCGCAGATCGTCACGGGACAGATGCCGCCCGTCTCGGCTAGCACACAGTCGCTGCATGACCGGCAACGTTCAGTCCAGATTCCGGGCCCCTCTGCCACGCCGATAAAGGTCGTGTTAAGGGCTGGCACGACCACCTTGTGGTCAAATACATCGCTTACCAGTTGAACGCCTGCGCCGCATGCCGTGGAAAGGATAAGGTCATAGTCATCCACATTTACTTTATTGTTTATCTCTTCGATGAATTCTCGGTCACACTGCCGCTCAATAGTGAGCTCGTCGGTCTTTGTATCCTGATCTTCTAGGGCCAGAGCCATCTTCAACTGAGAGGCGAGAATGGCCACTTCTTTTTCTCCTCCGGCCAGGCACACGGCCACACACGTGCCACATCCGAGAATCAGAATCCTCTTTGAACCGGAAACGAGTTCCTTGATTTCATTGAAGGGCTTTCTTTTGGCTACGATCATTTACGTCACCCCGGCTTGGCTTGTTGATCACTAGGGACATAACACGACTGACATCATGCATCTCTCTTCGTTGCGGGCAACCTCAACAACTGAAACCGGTTTGGGCCCAATGCCTGGGCCCTCTTGGTCATGATCTCGACGGCTTCAGCAAACAAAGGGGCATCCGATGCCCCGATGTGGAACATCTCCAGGCGCCCCCCCCCGAGGCCGATCTCATCTAGAAGTGTCTTTGCATATTCAACGCGTTCCTTGGCCCTGAGGTTTCCTTCCAGGAAATGACAGTCACCTATCTCTCACCCACCCACGAACACAGCGTCAGCACCAGCCTCAAAGGCCTTTAGGATGTGGAGGACTTCCACCTTTCCAGTACACAGGTATTTTACGATGCGCACCGTGGGAGGATATTGCAGGCGCTGAGATCCTGCCATATCAGCGGCCGTATACGTGCAGTACGTGCACACAAAGGCCTCTATCTTCGGCTCAAAAGCCTTCGGGGTGCTTTCTCGCTCTGCGATTTGCGATATCACCTGTTCCATGGAAGGGTTCACCTAATACAAGGCGCCGATCTTTGCAATGAACTGGTCGTCCGTGCTGTGTCCTACTTCAATAGCCCCACGGGGGCAGGCCGTAGCACAGTTGCCACACCCTTGGCAGGCAGCCGCATCGATAGTCACAACCCCCTCCTCCTCATTCAACCGGGGCACGTGATAGGGGCAGGTTCGGACACAAGTCAGGCATGCAGCGCACTTGGTGCTGTCCACCTTGGCGACAGCCCCCCCCACAAACATTTGCTTCTGAGACAATACCGTGCACGCCCTTGATGCGGCGGCTTTGGCCTGAGCGATGGACTCGTCTGCAAATTTGGGCATATGAGCAAGCCCGCACAAGAATATCCCGGCATTGGCAAAGTCAACGGGCCTTAACTTCAAGTGGGCCTCGGCAAAGAATCCGTCCTGGTCCAATGGCAGCTTAAATATATTAGCCACCTGTTTGCTTCCCGGGTGGGGCCTAATGGCTGCACTCAAAACAAGAAGGTCAGGCTCAATCATGACGTCAGATCTCAAGTTTTGATCAAACACCCTGACCTGAAGGGCGCCATCCACTTCATCTACCTCAGGCTTTTGTCTGAGGAAATATCTCAGAAAACGAACACCCCGCTCCCGCGCCTTTTTGTAGGAAAGCTCCTTAAATCCAAAGGTTCGCATATCCCGGTACAGGACAAAGATGTTGATGTCCGGGTTCATGTCCTTGAGCTTGAGGCTGTTCTTCGCAGCAGCGGTACAGCAGACGCGACTGCAGTAAGGATGCTCTTCATCCATGCACCCGACGCACTGGATGATGACGATACTCCCGACGTCTTTGAAACGTTCAGGCTCAAGTACAATCCGCCTTTCCAGTTCTTTTTGGGTAATGACGTGGTCGTTCTGGGCGCAAAGGTACTCGGTGGGCTCATACTCAATGCCTCCCGTGGCAACGATGACAGCCCCGTACTCTATCTGTTCGGTGTTTCCACCTACAGAAATTGTGCTCTTGAAGGCTCCCAGATGCCCGGTGTAGTCCTTGACCTCAGCTTGGGTGTATACGGTGATTCGAGGATGATCCTGGACCTTTCTAATGAGCTCTTCCACATATTCCGCAGGACGTGCGCCATCTTCGGTATAGTATAGGGTCCTCGCATTGCCCCCCAGTTCGCTTGAGCGCTCTACCAGATAGGTCTCAAAACCCTGCTCGGCCAACGTAAGGGCTGCCGTCAGACCCGCCAGGCCACCTCCAATCACGAGGCCTTTTTGTACGACGTCAAAGGGGAACTCGTAGAGAGGCTCAAGTGCCGCGGCCCTCGCCACAGCCATGCGCGTGAGATCCTTGGCTTTCGCTGTGGCCCTTTCAGGATAAAAGGTGTGGACCCAGGAATCCTGGTCCCTCACATTGGCCATCTCAAACAGGTATTTGTTGAGCCCAGCCTCACGGATCGTGTCCTGGAAGAGGGGTTCATGGGTTCGCGGGGAGCACGAGGCGACCACTACCCGATTGAGTCGGTACTTCTCCACCATGGCCTTCATCTCCTCCTGCGTATCTGTTGAGCAGGTGAAGAGATATTCCTGCGCAAAAACCACGTGAGGAAGGGTCTTCACGTATTCGGTTACCTTTCCCACGTCTATGGTGCCCGCGATATTAATACCGCAGTCGCACAGGAACACCCCAATGCGGGGCTCCTCCATGGTGATGTCTCGCTCCTGTGGGTAAGTTTTTTCCTTGACCAGGGTTCCCCGTGCCTCGGCAAGCAGACTTGTGGCCGCACCCGCCGCACTGCTTCCCTGAAGGACCGAACTCGGTATGCCTTTGGGGCTCTGAGCGACACCACAGGCGAATATGCCGGGAACAGACGTGGAAACAGTATCGAGGGGCCGGCTTTCGCAAAAGCCAAATTCATTCAGCCTAATTCGCAACTTCTCTGCCAATTGCAGGAATGCCGGATCAGGCCGGAGTCCCACCGACAGGATGACCATATCGAAGGTCTCGGTTTGAATCTCCCCTGACTCGTCCACATAGGTTAGATTCAAGTCGTGGGTTTTAGAATCCTCCAGCACCCTTGATATCATGGATCGGACGTACCGAACGCCCCCCGTGGTTCGGGCCCGTTCGTAGTAACGCTCGAAACCCTTCCCCGGAGCGCGCATGTCTATGTAGAAGATAGTCGGCTCAAGCTCCCGATGGTGTTCTTTTGAGATCATGGCCTGCTTCGTGGCATACATGCAACACACGTAGGAGCAGTAGTCACAGCCAATGGAGGCGTCCCGTGAGCCAACGCACTGGATCCATGCCATCTTCGTTGGCTCTTTGGCATCGGAAGGTCTCTGGATGTGTCCCTTAAACGGGCCCCCGGCCGACAAGATCCGTTCGTACTCGATGCTCGTGATCACATTCGGATAACGACCATAGCCGTACTCCGGCTTCAAACGAGCATCAAAGACTTCATAGCCTGTGGCCAAGATCACAGCGCCGGCGTCAATTTCAATAATCTTATCCTTTTGATCGAAATCGATAGCCCCGGGGCCACAGACTTCCTGGCACACCTTGCATGCCCCGGTGTTCAGATGAACGCACGTTTTCGGGTCGATCTGAGGCACATTGGGCGTGGCTTGAGGAAAGGGGATGTTGATGGGCTTGCGCGGTCCCATCCCCCGGTTGAATTCAGAAGGGATGCGTTTCGGTTTCCTGCCGACGATATCTTCAAGCTTGATGTGACCTGTAGGACAAACGGAGGCACAAGCACCGCAAGCGCGACAGACATCGCTATGCAGATGAAAAGGGGTGTCCACTTGCAAGTGGGCGCCACGTCCTATGAGACTAATAGCGCTCACCCCCATACGCTCTTCACACATCCGGGTGCAGAGTCCGCACAGGATACAATCATCGGTCTCCAGTTGAAACCTTGGTGTTTCTACGCCGTATTCTTTGGCAAGGTCCTGAAGAACCTTCACACCTGGACACCGGGCCAGGAGCAATTCAACGATCATCCTTCGGCCCTTGATGACCCTTTCAGTGTCAGTGCGCACCTCCATGTCTCTCCAGGCCGGGTAGTTGCAGGACGTCACCAGCCGGCTTCTCCGTCCGTCAAAAACCTCGACAGTACACAACCTGCAGGCTCCAGCAGGTGTCAAGGCCCTGTGATAACAGAGGGTGGGGATGTGGACATTGTATTGCCTGGCAACTTGCAGAATCGTCTGGCCTGCTTCAGCCTGCACCTTTTTACCGTTCAGTTTAAAAGTAATCATCCAGAACCGGCCCCTTGCTATTTGATCAGCACTGCATTGAACTTACAACGCTCATAACAGATGCCACAAGTGACACATTTTTCCTGATCAATAACGTGTGGTTTTTTCTTCTCCCCAGAGATCGCTTCATTAGGACATTTCAGGGCACAAAGTCGACAGCCGGTGCAAAGGCCTTCATCGATTTCATAATGAAAAAGGCCCTCACAAACCCCTGCTGGACACCTCTTGTCCCTCACATGGGACTCGTACTCGTCCCGGAAATACCTGAGGGTGGACATGACCGGGTTGGGTGCGGTCTTGCCCAGGCCGCACAGGGAAAAATCTCTCAGGGTGAAAGAAAGTTCTTCTAAGAGTACCAGATCCTCCTCCCTGCCGTTTCCCTCACAGATGCCAGTCAGTATCTGAAGCAACCGCTTCAGTCCCTCCCGACATGGCACACACTGGCCGCAGGATTCCTCTACCAGGAACTCCATGAAGTATCGGGCAAGATCCACCATGCAGGTTCTCTCATTCATGACAATCATGCCGCCTGAACCCATGATGGAACCGGCCTCGGTCAGCCGTTCATAATCGACCGGCAGATCAATAAGCTGCTCCGGAATACACCCCCCGGAGGGTCCTCCGGTCTGCACCGCCTTGAATGTCTTCTTATTTGGGATGCCCCCCCCTATGTCATGAATAATCGTTCGCAGGGTCGTACCCATGGGCACTTCCACAAGGCCTGTATTGGCCACCTTGCCGACCAAGGAGAAGATTTTGGTTCCCTTGCTCTTCTCCGTGCCAATGCTTGCATACCAGTCTGCCCCTTTATTGATAATGACTGGTACATTGGCCCAAGTCTCGACATTGTTCAAATTGGAGGGACTATCTCGAAACCCCTTTTCCACCGTATGGATGTATTTGGGCCGTGGACGTCCGGGCTTACCCTCCAGTGAGGCCATCAGGGCGGTAGACTCGCCGCAAACAAAGGCCCCACCGCCTCGGCTGATAAGAATATCAAAGTCAAAGCCGGCCCCCAGAATATCTTCGCCCAAGAATCCCATTTCTCTTGCCTGCTTGATGGCCACTTCCAGGTTTTCCACTGCCAGAGGATATTCTTTTCGCACATAGATGTAGCCTGCATGTGAACCGATGGCAACGGCCCCTATGATCATTCCTTCCAGCACGCTGTGAGGGTTCCCCTCAAGAAGGCTCCGGTCCATGTAGGCGCCGGGGTCGCCTTCGTCGGCATTACATATCACATATTTTTCACCCTCGTGCTGTTTGCACGTTTCCCACTTGATACCGGTTGGAAAGCCGCCCCCGCCACGGCCTCTTAAACCGGACGCTTTGATTTGCTTAACGATATCGTCTGGAGACATGTCAAAGAGCGCTTTGGCCAACGCCTCATATCCCCCAACGGCCAGGTAATCCTCTATGTTGGTAGGGCTGATCACGCCATTGTTGCCAAAAACCACTCGTTGCTGATATTTGTAGAAGGGGATTTTCTTCTCGTATGTTATTTTCTTTTTGCTAACCGGGTCTGCGTAAAGAAAATGATCAACCACTTCACCATTCTTTATCGTCTTTTCCACAATTTCAGGGACCCGTTCCTCATTCATCTGGGGATAAAATATACCTGAGGGATGGATGACCATAATCGGGCCTTTCTCGCAGAACCCATGGCATCCGGTTAACTTGACTTCCACCTCCTTGGCCAGGCCTTGAGCGGAGAGTTCTTTCTCCAGAGACGCTTTCACCCTGGTGGTACCATAGGCGCCGCACCCCGAACCGCCACACAGTGAAATCATCGTCCTGTCCGGGTCGCGCTGCGCTTTGATTCGCTCAATGAAAGCGCTAAGCTCTGATTTGCCTCTAATCTTCTTCATCGATGGCATGATGATCCTGTGCTATGCAGTCCCTCCCCTATATTGGGTAATAACGGGGATGATCCTATCTGGGTCCAGGCCTCCGTGGGTATCGTTGTTCACTCGGATCACGGGTCCTGAAGCACAGCAACCCATGCAGCGAACGGACTCCAGGGTGAACATCAAATCGTCTGTTGTCTCGCCATCTTTGATTTTCAAATCTTTGTATAGGCTGTTCATGATATTCTTTGCCCCCCTCACATGACAGGCCGTGCCTGTGCATACGCTAATGACGTATTTGCCCCTTGGTTCGAGAGAGAAGGTTTTGTAAAACGTAGCGACACTAAAAACCTTGCTTAGGGGCACACCGAGCTTCCTAGCAACATGGGGAAGAACTTGTGGAGGGATGTAATTGTAGGACCCTGTAATATCTTGCAGGATCATTACCAGGGCTTCTCTATTGTTGTTGTATTTCTTCTCAATCAGGGTGTCGATTTCCGCAAGATTAACCTCAATCTCCTTGTCCATCTGAATCCTTCATTCCTCTCTCTTCACTCGTCCTCTGATTCTGGCATTGCTTCAGTGCCTACTGCGAAGCTGGGCCTGTATTGAACGGGACAAGCCTCAACGCAAGTCCCACATCCCGTGCAGATCGATTCATCCACATACCTGGCCTTTTTCCTGATCTTCAATTTGAAATTGCCAGGTGTGCCCTTAATTTCCTCCACTTCGGAATACGACAGGATTTCAATATTGGGATGCTTGGCCACCTCAATCAGTTTCGGTGATATCATACACGTCGAGCAATCATTGGTGGGGAAGGTCTTGTCGAGTTGCGCCATGTTCCCGCCAATGCTGGGATTTTTTTCTACCAAATACACCTTGAACCCTGAATTAGCTACATCAAGGGCAGCCTGCATGCCGGCAATCCCACCGCCAACAACGACGACGGCTCCCACTTTGCCGCTGGGATTTCCGAAACCTTTCGTTTGTGTTGTCCTGTCAATTTCCATGACTTATACCCATCGTTACCCAAGCAGGCCCTGATCACCAAGCAACTTCAGGGGATCAACAAAGTGACGGGAAAGCCAGGTTGCTACCTGCCGCTCCTTCATGGCAAGTCCCACGAGCTCTGTGAAGTAGATGACCGGCAAATAGAACTCTCGGCCAAGTTGTTGGCCGATCCTATCCTGGTAAATATCCAAATTGGCCTGGCACATTTGGCAGGAGACCACGATACAGTTGGCCCCGACCTCCAAGGCCCGTTGGTAGAGTCTCCCGACCATCTTGAAGACCATGTCGGGCCTGTCGATCACATGGCTCGCGCCGCAACAGTCTGTCTTATAAGGCCAGTCAATGGCCTCTGCTCCCAAGCCCTCAAGAATAAGATCCATGCTCATGGGATTCTCGCAATTTTCAGCATCCGTGATCTTGGGAGGCCGACTGGTCATACACCCGTAATAGCAGACCGCCTTGATCCCCTCTAAAGGGTTGGTCACATTCGGTTGGATTAGCTCAAGGACCTCTTGGCGTGCCATGAAATCAGCAAGGTCCCAGATCTTTATCTTCCCTTCAATGTTGTACCTGTATTGGCCGGTCGGCGCTTTCAACAGGCTTTTTTCGGCTGCCTTCAGCCGGTTGAAACACATGGGGCAAGGGGCGACGAGATCATTGCCCGCGTTCTCGGCAAGGACCAAGTTTCGACCAGGCAATTCGATGGAGGCACGGTGCCTCAGACTGTGGGCGGCCGTGGCCCCGCAACAGTTCCAATCTTCGAGCTCCACGAGCTCGATTCCCAGCCTCTTGCACACCCCCTCAACAGACTCTCGGTAATCCCTTGCCGAGCCTTCAAGAGAACAGCCGGGATAGTAGCTGACCTTCATGAAAAAACCCTATCTTAGAATTTCCTTGACCTCTTTCTTTGCCTTTATCCCTTTTGGTAAAAGGGGCAAACGCCCCCGCTTAAACATGTTCCAGCCAAGGCTGATCTCTTCCTTGATGGAACCATCTGCAACCTTTCTGAAGAGCTCGCCGCTGTTAAGGAGGTATGACTGCATCATCTTTCCTTCAAACATCCTGCCCCGCTTCTTTACGTCGTCGAGGAAGGCCTTGTGAAATGCGTAAGTCTTGGGTTGGGGGATTTCGATTCCCTCTTTGACGGCCATCTCTTTCAGGGCATCCATGGTGCCCGCAATATCCACTTCGTTGGGACACCGAGTCGTGCAAGTCTCGCAGGCGGAGCAAACCCAAATGGTGCTGCACTTCAAGACCCGCTCTTTTTGGCCCAACAGCACCAGGCGAATCACCTGGTCTGGATAAATGTCCATGGCAAACGTGACGGGACAGCCATTGGTGCATTTCCTGCACTGAAAACACGAATTTACGTTAAGGCTGGCAGATGTTTGCGCCAGGTCCGAAAAGCTAAGATCCACCTTGATGTGACCTGGCTGAGCGTTTTCCATGAAGACCTCTTGGCCGTTGATTTTGAATGGCGAGCGAATCTAAAAACAAGCAGGGTTCCTTACGATCGTAGATCCCCTTCAGCGTGCCTCAGGGAATCTTCAAGAAGCAGACAGCGGCGATCTTGCTCGCTTCGCTGCACTTGCCAGCTAGTTTTTCCGGAACCAAATACGTTTAGTCAAATAGTCCGACTTTGTCAACAAATTGTTTTACTAGAAAATCGTCACGTTACATGATACCGTGCCAGACGCAACATACGGCAAAGATACAAGCAAGAAAAGGACGCTCCTTGTGTGGCAGGGTCCTGTGCTGATTATCGGGCTGGTGGGTGGATGACAAATCCTCCATCCCGTGGGATATTTGAAACTTTTTATATGCAATTTTGAAATCACAATATTTCCAAGAGCCTGGATCTTGATAAGGCGTATGCAATCCCGCCTGCCTGAAAACGCCCCCAGCTTGTTGTATGATCTCTTTAATCTGCTCGTGACTGACACTATGGTTTTGTCTTGAGCTATTTCTTGGATTTGATATACTTTCTAGAAATTACGCCGCAACCTCTCAGAGTGTAAGAACGTTCAGCTGGGGAACATCCCATGGGAATGACAAGGGCTCTATGCATCGTATGGAAGATAAGCGTGCTTCGGGCCTTTTATGCGTTCAATGCCGATAAGTGGGAGTGACATCGGCCAGGCGAGAAGATGAAGGGGAACGAAGAGATGGACACTCAATACATCCATACTGTTCCTGGGCCCTGAGGAATGGGGCGACATTTGATTTGACGGAGACACAAGATGAAACGGAAGGGCACTCATCACATAAGCTTTACGGATAAGATGATTTTTATCGGAACTGGTCTGGGGGCACTCTTTTGGATTCTTGAGTCTGTTATAGACGTTCATGTATTCCGCAGAGGTAGCTTCTTGAGCGAACTATTCCCCGCAGATCCAAATGAGCTCTGGATGCGGTTCCTGGTTGTCTCTATCCTCATTGCATTCGCTATCTATGCCCAGGTCCTCATGAGGCAGCGCGAGCGGGCGGTGAGGGCCAGCGGGGAAAGTGAGGTTTGGCTTTCCGCAACACTTAATTCCATCGGGGACGCTGTCACGGCAACGGATGCAAACGGGTGTGTCACTTTCATGAATCCTGTGGCCCAGTCACTGACCGGTTGGGACCAGGAAAAAGCTGTCGGTAACCCATTAGAAGATGTTTTCTGCATCATAAGTGGGAAAACCAGAAAAGCCTTGGAGAACCCTGTAACCAGGGCCGTTCGAGAAGGAATGGTCGTTGGTCTCGCGAATGACACCACACTTATTACCAAGGAGGGAAAAGAAATACCGATTGATCACAGCAGTGCTTCCATCAGAAATGAAGAGGGGGACGTCATCGGTGTCATTTTGGTCTTCCGTGACGTCAGTGAAAGGAGGCGGGCCGAGCAGGCGCTTCATCAGAGTGAAGAGCGTTACCGGCGCATCACGGAGGCGGTGACGGACTACATTTTCACGGTTCGCATCGAGGATGGACATCCTGTAGAAACCGTTCACAGTCCTGCCTGTGTTGCTGTAACCGGATACACGCCCGAGGACTTTGCCGCCGATCCCCACTTATCGCTTCGGATGGTGCATGAAG
>Ga0111161_1035_pt1 | contig 15428 bp, 13 predicted proteins | sample DeeMarSeWOR28_12_FD_80264 | JGI IMG/M metagenome (GOLD analysis project Ga0111161, IMG submission 80264) | Nitrospira bacterium SG8_3
GTTCTCCCAAATACTCATAGCCAAGATTTAGCTTGTTCTTCACTTGATCAAATGTAGTCCTTGAAATGCAAATCCCCCCGCCTTCGGCAAGACCCTCTATCCGGGCAGCAACATTGACACCGTCACCGTAAATCCGCTCACCCTCTTCAATCACATCCCCCAGATTGATCCCTATCCGAAACTCCATCCTGCGATTTTCAGGGAGCTCCTCATTTTTAACTTTTAGTTCCTTTTGGATTTCAACCGCAGACTCTACAGCATCCACTACACTTGAAAACTCAGCCAATAAGTTGTCTCCAGGAGAATCGACGATCCGACCGCTGTAGTTTCTGATGACCTTAGCAATCACCTCCCGGTAGGCCTCCAAAGTACGGACAGTCGCAAGCTCATCCTCTCCCATAAGACGGCTGTAGCCTTTCACGTCAGCGCTCAGAATGGCACTCAGTTTTCGTTTGGCGCGCTCCTGCATCATGGGATCAGCTCTCCAAATAAAATAGCCTCGAAAGGATGTAGGAATCCTTGGGAGGCTTTAGTATAGAAACCTTCTGGTGACACATCCCCATAATTCACTTTAGAAGGTTAGGGTTGTGTTGTTGGATTAATTTATCGCCAAACTTTTGAGGAATCAAAGGATAGCGTTTTTTGGCGAGAATGTCCATATATTGTATGTGGCTGAAATGGCTCGAAACTTTCGACTTCTGCTATTTTTGTGGCGTTTAGAGAACGCTGATAAAGCTGAGGTTAGTAGATGTATTGTGCAATTTTGTAGGATTTATTGTTATGGAAGAAATTATGTAAGAACACCTTGATTCAGACGATCAACCACCGCCTCCAATCTCTTACAAAGGCAGGAGAGTAAGGGTGCAATAAACCTCTGCTCTGATCCCCAAGAGCAGGGGTTTTTCTTGCCCTAACCAACTCCAAACATGGGTGCGCCTTGCATGCATTTCTCCTTGACAATCCGGTAAGATCCATTAGTATTTATTAACCTTAGGTCCACAGAAACTCTGAAATAGTCGTTATTTCAACATGTTATATCGACCGCGAAACTGCGGGCTATAACGTGAGCAGCAGGTCTCAAACACCCTTTAACACAAGGTTTAGTGAACAAAGCAAAAGGCAAGGCCGAAAAAGGCAACGGCCCGGCTTTTAAAATAGCCGTCTCAGTGATCGGTTGGGCTGTTATTATTGGCCTATTGTTATTTCGACCAAAATGGGTTGGAATTGGTTTTGGAATCGGGTTTCTTGGAACAATTCTTCTGGCATTGCTCGTACTCTATTTCCGTTTCGTCTTTCTAAGGGCCAGGGAAGCAAAGCGAGAAGGGGGCTGGCTGATAGCAATCCTTACGGCTCTAGGAGTCATGATTTTTGTTGCACTATGGCTCCTGTTGGGCTTTCACCTAGAAAAAGGCCATTTGCCCGTGTAAAAAAACGGGAAGAAATTGTTTCTAAAACCTACCATCATGCAATGTGGAGTGAAACATAGCTTTAGACGGCAAGCCCCAGTTCTCTGAGAGAAGCGGGGTTATGTTTTTAGATGAAAGCTCCATGAATAGAAACTTGGAGGAAGAACTCGTGAGGGCGATTTCAAAGTCTGGCACTCAGTTAAGTATCTTTGGCAAAAGTACAGAACTACGAGGACTGCGAAGATTCAGAAACAGGCGCAAGGTGAAAAACGTCAAAGGGGAATTCAGATATCAAGAGGACAACAAATATTATCATCGGTTCCGGATTGAAACAAAAAATGAGGAGATTCTTGGCGCCATTTATATCTCCAAAAACATGCATCCCTTACCCGATAGGATAATCCTGGACCGGAAACGGAGTTAGAGTATAGGGGCATTGCTCTCAGAAAGGAGGCAAATAAGCCGTGGACTATGAAATGAGGGAAAAAGTTTTCGACTATATCGCCACCTTAGAAAGAACCAATGCTGAGTTGGTAAAGACCCTCAAGCTCTGCGTTGATGCGCTCTCCAAGTTCGAATCCTCTGCACCGGATCCGGAAGGTTTTCAAGAGCTGATGGACACATTTCATAAAACCATAAAGGGTGCGGTAAGAACAAATGAGGAAAAACCCTTTCACTGATTGGTGGAGATGACCGTTCTTGGGCATGCGGTCAGCCTGGAATAATCTACATAAGAGTTTTGGAGATTGTTCTTGGAATGAAATCTGAGTAAGTGTTCAGTAAACATCTACAAGAAAAGGCAGGACCATCATGGCCCTGCCTCTTTTATTTGAATCAGCTGTTTTTGTTCAACGCCCCTTCTCGACCACCTTGATCATGGTATTGGCTGCAATGGGTTCGTTCAGAGACTTGCCGTTAAGGAGGGCAATATCCTTTCGCTCTTTCTCCGGCACGCCCAGTGAGCGGAGGACATTTCCCATGGTGTCGGCCCTTTCCGTAGTCCTTATGCGGATTCGGTCAGGTTTCACATCGATCCTCTTTCGGTCCGTGACGGGCCTGAATTGGCCCATGGTCCTGTCAAATAGGCTTGCATGCGCTTGAAAGGATTGAGGCGTGGATAGCCCATGAAATACGTAAATATACTTGTCCTTCGCAATGAAGTAGGACATGACACGAAGAACACCGCCCTGGGTCGCGATGTCAGAGATCAGTCGATAGGCGGATAGGCCGTTCACTTTCTTAGCATCGTATTTGATCACACTGGCCTTGGACCTGTCGGCGAAATTGATGGCTGCCTGTCTCGGAGATGTTCCGGAAGTGACGGAGAGCAAAATGGCGGTGCCCCCTTGCTTGGGTGCCATTTGAACCTGGGACGGCGTGTTGTTGACTTTCCAGTCTCTCGGGACAGGAAATTGGAAGCGGAGCTGGGGATGGTAAAACATACCTTCATCCACGTAGCCCTGCCTAGGATCTTCCCCAAACACGAGACCGTCTATATGACTCAGATACTCATTTCTTCCCACCTTCGGGTTTTTTTGACCCAGCTTCTGCTGCCATTCCCTGGATCTCACCCTTACCACCTTCTCACGGTCCTCCGGATTCGGATGCGTGGTAAACCAGCCTGGCAGGCCGCTCTTGTCGGAATGTGGGTTCATTCTATCAAGGGTCTCAAAAAAATTAGCCATCTGTGATGCATCGTAGCCCACCTTGCTCGCGTATTCCACACCCAGATCATCTGCCTGTCTCTCATTGTCCCGGCTAAACTTCAAAAAAAGCATCTGCACACCCATGCCTGCCAGTCCGGAAAGGGCACCAAATTCCGGGGAGACAATACTCCCGATGGCCATTCCCATTTGCGCGAGCTGAGCCCGGCTGATTTGTTGGGCAGAGTGGCGTGCAGTAATATGCCCGATCTCATGGCCCATCACACCGGCCAACTCGGCCTCGCTGTTCATGGAGGCCAGAATACCACGCGTAAAATAGACATAACCCCCTGGAACGGCAAAAGCGTTGACGACCGATACATCCAATACTTTGAAATGATAATCCAAACGGGGTCTGTGGGAGACTTTGCCCATTCGCTGGCCCAAGCCATTAACATAGGCGTTCAACCTTTGGTCATCATAAATGCCAAATTGGCGAACAACATCAGCATCGGTTTGGCCGCCCAGCTGGATCTCTTCGCTTTCACTGATTAGCATCAACTCACGCTGCCCGCTTACCGGATTGACGGCACACGAAGCGGTCCACAAAAGTAAGCCAAACAGACCTAAAGTGAAAAGCATCGCTCCAATAGTTCTTTTCACCATGACCCTTGTTTCTCACCTCCAGGGGAATCGAAGATTTAAGGGCATTGGCCTCCCCTCCAGATCTCTCTGGAGAGACGGTCTTTTGTACACCCTGAGGAGAATAGGTAAAAGGGGCGGGGGTGTCAAGGGGCGAGGCAGTGTACTCAGTCGCCTCCTCACCTATTGGGGTGTGTGGTGCTGCGTCAATGTCATAGCTACTGACACGCCCTAAAAAATTGGCGTGCGCCTGACCTCATGTCTGGCTTTCCTTAAATACCTCAGGGGACCCGTATGCGAAGGACTTCATCGCAAAGGGCATCATAATCGTAAGCTCCCCTGGATGAAGGCGCAAATTTCGACACAGGCTTTCCGGCCAAGTTGGCCTGGTTGAGAGATTCGCTCTTGGCAATAATGGTCTTAATAAGCCTTCGGCGGTGTTCCTCTAGGAGCTCTTCGAAGATGGCGTTGGTCCGGGTGGTACGTATGTCGAACATGGTGATGAGTATCCGATAAGGAACCTCGTCTTCGTCGCGCAGTTCCTGGGCGGCCTCCAGGAGAGCAGAAAGTCCTGTCACAGCGCCAACCCCAGGCTGCACAGGGATGATCAGAAGGTCCGCCGCGACAAGGGCATTGTAGGTGAGAATATTGAGTTGGGGCGGACAATCGAGGATAATATTTTGATACTCTTCCCCCAGATTTGCCAAGGCACGCCAGAGTCTCTCTTCTCGCCTGATGCGGGTGGAGAGCAGTTCTGCCGTTTCAGTCAGTTTGGCGGTGGCTGGCACGATGTCCAGGTTGCTGTATTCGGTGGCAGAGACGGCCCGTGCTGCCTGTGAGGGCCTGTCCATGATGAGGTCCCCCACGTCCCGTTCGGGTGTATTTTTCATAAAACTGTTCGTGGCGTGGGCCTGTGGATCAAGGTCCACCAGAAGGGTCTTACGAACTCTTCCGGCCAACCCGGCTGCCAGATTGGATGCCGTAGTTGTCTTGCCGACGCCGCCCTTGGTATTGGTAATTGCAAAGATCATAACCAGCCTCCCCCCTTAAAATGTTAATAAAATAACAATAATAACAATAACTTCCAACCAATTCCCGCGTGAGACCCAAGCTATTCCCTAACCCTCGAATTTGGGCATTATAGTCAGGGCAGAAATGCGTGTCAACTCTGGTATTTACAGGACTTGCCTTTATCTTCACATGCTGCATTTCAGTCTCATTCTGAAGGGATAAAATGCAATTTGAACCCCTCGGAATCCTGCAAAAAGGCGGAGGCACCGTGCAGCCGCCAAGGTCATGGTTAGATCGAATGCAAGGTCACTCCAAGATCCTGTCTAGGGCGTCAGGTGGTGGCTTGATGGGGAATCCAGGCCATTTTCGCAGCTTGACACCCTAAGCCCCAAAAACCTATACTTCCAAAACTCTTCAAAAACCAAAATGTTAAACAAATCCGGAAAACAGCGCATGATCAAACCCGAGCCCCCCCCGCGCAAGGAATATTTACAACAACAGAAAGAGACCCACGGTCGGCATCTCTTCGGTGTATTTCCGGCCCAGTATCCCAGGGAAATCCTTTGGGCCTTGAATGTTCTGCCCGTGGAGATCTGGGATCCACCTTTGGAGGTAAGCCACGCCAACGCGCACCTCCAGCCCTACATCTGCTCTGTGGTCAAGCAGGGATTGGAGCTCATTCTACAGGGCAAATGTGACGATCTGGACGGTTTTCTCTTCCCCCATACGTGCGACTCCATCCAAAATCTGGCCTCAATTGTCAACGATTACCTGGGCCTGGACAAGCCCTGCTATTTCTTCTACCACCCCAAGGCCCCATACCGGGCCTCCTCGAGGCAGTATTACATTGAACAGCTTAAGCTGTTCGTTTCCCGGCTTGAAAAACAACTGGGACCGATGGAGCCTGCCCAACTCCAACACCGGGTGAGCCAGGGCCAGAAAATGGCCGCCCTCATCAGAGAGTTATACAACCTGAGGGCGAATCGCGGGCTCCGTGCTTCAAACGCCCATTTCTACCAGGCCATCCGTTACACCGAGTATCTCCATCCCGACGATCTTATTCCGTTGCTGGAGGGATTTTTGGCCGATTCAAAGGGGGAGTCTGGGGGTGGCCGTGCGGTGATTTTGAGCGGGGTATTGCCTAACCCTCCGGAGCTACTGACTCTTTTGGACGATCAGGGAGTTCGGGTTGCTGACGATGACCTGCTGAGTTGCAGCCGACGTTTTTTAATGCCTCCAAGCCAGGCCGAGGATCCTTTTGAGGCACTGACTGAAGGCTATTTTGGTATGCCCCCCTGCACCACTAAAGACTCCCCTGTAAGTGAGCGCCTTGACTACCTTCTCCAGAAAATCGATCGTACCGGCGCCAAGGGCATAATTTTCTACGTCGTGAAGTTCTGCGAGCCAGAGCTGTTCGATATACCCCAGGTGGTGGAAGAACTTAAGAAAAGGGGTGTTGTCACGCTCATCATTGACACTGAGCTCCACCAAGGACTGAGCGGTCAGCTTAAGACGCGTGTGGAAGCCTTTGTGGAAATGATCAGATAGGTGGGAATGAACTTCATATCGGTTGAACAGCTGAATTACAATATAAGTTATTAATAATAGACATAAATCTTTGGTTTAGGAATCGCTCATGCCAATCGCCAAGACCTTACGATACCAGTTCATGAAGGATCTGGGGGCACCTGCCCTCATGCGCTTTGCCCAAACAGGTAAAAAAAGGCCTCGCAAGAAGCCGAACCCCCATTTTGGCCCACCGCTCAAATCTGCCGAGCGTCTGAAAGAGATAATGACCCGGCATTACTATCTCTCTCGCTTTGCCGAAGGCGCCAAGCCCATCGCGTGGGTGACAAGCGGCGCACCGGTGGAACTGCTCCGACCCTTTGGGTTCTACACCATCTATCCGGAGAACCACGGCGCCCTGTGCGGCGCACAAAAAATGGCTCCAGAGCTATGCGCTGAGGCAGAAGAGCACGGCTTCCACCAAGACCTCTGCTCCTATGCCCGCACAGACCTTGGCCACTACTTCTCAAGAAAGACCCCTGCTGGTAAGCTCCCTAAACCTGACCTCCTGTTCGCCTCCAACAACATTTGCCAGACCGTCGTCTATTGGTTTAAGGCTCTGGCTCGGTATCTGAACATTCCTCTCGTCCTGTTTGACACCCCTTATAATTTCGAGGAAATAACAGAGATCGATATCTCATATATGATCCGTCAATTCGAAGAGATGATCCCTGTTTTGGAGCAAGCCTCGGGGCAAACATTCAACTACCCGAAGTTCCAAGAGATCATCCGCCTTGCACGGGACTCCTCCTTGGCCTGGGGTGAGGTGCTCTCCACAATGAAGGCAAGGCCTGCCCCTATGACCATCTTCGACGCCTTCATCCACCTGGCACCCATTGTCTCGTTACGGGGCCTGCCGTTGACGCTGGACTATTACCATTTGCTTCTGGATGAACTAAAGGAGCGGGTGGCGCATGGTGTGGGCGCCCTCAAGAATGAACAGAAGCGCCTCATGTGGGACAACATTGCCATTTGGTATAAAGTTCGAGATTATTCTAATCTCTTCGCCGAACATGACATGAACTTTGTCGTCGCCACCTATACCAACGCCTGGGCTGAGACCACCCCTTACATGGACGAAAACCGGCCCTTAGAGTCCATGGTGAAGGCATACAGCCTGGTCATCCTCAACAACAACCTCAACCACAGGCTGAGGCTGATGGAGCGGCTTATCAAGGAGTACCATGTGGATGGTCTGGTCATCCACTCGGCCAGAAGCTGCAAGCCCTACTCGGTGGGTCAATACGATCTGAAGCGCCTTTTGATGGAGAGGCTGGAAGTCCCTTCTGTGGTCATCGAAGCAGATATTACAGACTCCAGGGCCTACTCCGAGGAACAGACCAACACCCGCCTAGAGGCCTTTTTTGAGTCGATGGAGTGATAGACACGGGGCGGAAAAGCTTTTCCAAATGTTTGGGATATTTGAGATTTGAACTTTCGGGTTTGTCCTTCGACTTTGCTCAGGATGGTGAGCCGATCGAACCATTTCGAATTTCGATATTCCATATTCGAATTTATAAGGCTTGGCATTAGCTTGAAGCAAATGAGTCAGCTTGAGCATTATGTTTGAAGGATGATTCCTTAGAGGTAAGATTGTGGACTATTTCGTGGGCATAGACGTGGGCTCCCTCAGTACTGAAGCAGTGATAATTGATGCCCGCGATGGCTTGGCTGGATACAGTATCATTCAGACCGGAGCCAATAGCACGGACGCAGCGGAAGAGGCCCTAGAAAAGGCCCTGGTGGAGGCAGGCCTTGGGCGAGATCAGATCAGAAGGGTTGTAGCCACGGGTTACGGAAGGATCTCCGTACCTTCGGCAGACAAGAAAGTCACGGAGATCTCATGCCACGGCCTGGGTGCCCGCCACCTCTTCCCTGACACTGAAACGGTTATCGATATCGGTGGGCAGGACTCCAAGGTGATCCGGGTTGGCGATGGAGGCAAGGTGCTGGACTTCACCATGAATGACAAGTGTGCAGCTGGGACAGGCCGCTTCCTGGAGGTGATGGCATCTAAGCTCCAGGTCTCGTTGGACGATATGGGAAAACTCTCTCTGCAGGCCGGTGGAGAGTCACGCATCAGTAGCGTCTGCACCGTGTTTGCCGAAAGCGAGGTGGTCTCACTGGTGGCCCAGAACCACCCTAAAGAGGAAATCATCCGGGGTCTACACCGGGCCATCGTGAATAGGGTGTGGAGCATGATTAAGACGGTCGGGGTTTATGGTGCAGTGACCATGAGCGGCGGTGTGGCGAAAAACAGGGGCGTGGTGGCACTCTTGGAGGAGAAGCTGGGAAGATCCATGCACCTCCACACAGAGCCACAAATTATTGGTGCCCTTGGTGCAGCGCTCATGGCAAAGAAGCAAGGCAAATAGAGGAAGACAAGGAAACCATTGCAATGATCGACGCCTGCTCATTTGGGATCATTGTTATTGATGGAATAAAACACACTTCAGATCTTCTCATCACCCCTGATGGACGCATTGTGGAGCCTTGGTGGCGCAAAAGTGGGCATAGACTCTCCAGTGACGACATCCGAAAACTCATCGAATCTGAACCAGAATGCATTATTGCCGGTACGGGCATCAGCGGCCAGGTCAGACCTGAGAAGACGCTTGAAAAAACACTTCTTCAAAGAGGTATACGTTTTATTGCAGCGCAAAACCATGATGCCATGAAATATTATAATGAAATATCCCACAAGAAGCGGGTGGGCGCCTGTTTTCACCTGACCTGTTAACGGATCCTCGCCTTAAGATCTGCTATAGCGGCTGTCGGAAAACGCCCATCTGCTGCGTTACCCTCATCCCTTGTCATTGCGACGTACGTCTATGTACGCCTCATTCCTCGGGATTTCGGAAGCCTTGCATCTGGACATTTTCCATCAGCCTTTAAGAAGCCGGTTTTTCGACACTCCTACAGAAATCCAGTATTCGGGCTTGATACTTTCGATTATCTGCTTATTTTTTCAGTGAATGATTCTAAATCCTCCTCCAGATCAGCCTATAGCTTCTGATCTTACGGGGGGATGGCTAACATGTTGAAATTAAAATTATTTTAGTTACACACAGAGCTTTTAAGAATTTAGGAGAACATCATGAATAGAAATGCTTTGCAAAGGACCATCCTTGTCGGCTGGACACTATTTTGCCTCGTCGGGGGATACGCAGTGTCCACGCTCCTCAATCCCATTTCAACGGCGGCAACCACGCCTGGATCCTTCTCGGAGTTGGCCAAAGGGGCCAGTCCGTCGGTGGTAAATATTAGCACGGTAAAAGTGATAAAAGGACGGGAAAGGGTCCCCATGCCTTTTGGCCCTAATGATCCCTTCAAAGAATTTTTTGATCGATTTTTTGGGGATCAACTGCCCAAGGATTTCAGGCAGAGAAGCCTTGGATCAGGTTTCATCATCGACAAAGAAGGTCTCATCCTAACCAACAACCATGTGGTGGAAAAGACGGATGAGATCAAGGTAAAACTGGCAGACGAGAGGGAGTTCAAAGCGGAAATCATTGGCCGCGATCCCAAGACCGATCTGGCCCTGATACGTATTAAGGCGGACTCGCCTTTGGAACCCCTCCCCCTCGGCGACTCGGAAAAGCTAGACGTGGGAGATTGGGTCATAGCCATCGGAAATCCATTTGGCCTGGGGCATACCGTCACGGCGGGGATCGTAAGTGCCAAGTTCAGGCAAATCGGCGCCAGCTCTTATGACAATTTTATTCAGACCGATGCCTCTATTAACCCTGGGAACAGTGGAGGTCCTCTTCTGAACACGAAGGGAGAAGTGGTCGGGATCAATTCGGCCATCTTCACTCAGACCGGAGGAAGCGTCGGTATCGGGTTTGCCATTCCCATCAATATGGCCAAAGACCTGCTCCCGCAGCTCAAAAAAGGAAAGGTGGTCCGGGGCTGGCTGGGTGTGCTGATCCAAAAGATCACACCAGAACTAAAGGACAAGCTCGACCTTAAAGATGAAAAAGGAGCGCTGGTTGCCGATGTGGTATCCGGCGGCCCCGCAGAAAAAGCCGGCATCAAGAGAGGGGATGTGATCATCTCCTTTGACGGAAAGGAAATAGATGATATGAGCGAACTCCCATATGTGGTCGCATCCACGCCTGTAGGCAAGACTGTCACCGTGGAGGTCATCCGGAAGGGACAAAAGAAGGCGCTCCGGGTGGAAGTGGGAGAACTCAAAGAGGAAGGCGAACCCCCTGCTGTAGCTGAGGCCGAGCCCAATCTTGGCCTCACTTTGAAAGAGATTACTCCCGAGATTGCAAGGAATTTTCGCTTATCTGAAACGAGCGGTCTTGTGGTGGTCCAGGTTGAAGCGAACTCACCCGCCGCGGAAGCTGGCGTGGCACCAGGAGACATTATTCTCGAGGTAGACCAGGCGCCTGTAAAAACCCTAGGGGAATTCAACAAAAGGATGAGTTCCTATGGGGCTGGGGATACCGTTCTCCTCTTGATCAATCGGCGCGGAAGCACCCTTTATATCACTTTGAAGATATGGGAATAGCGGGGCAGCTGATTTCCAGGCATGGACCCTCCCTGCCCTGCTCTTGAGCAGGGCAGGGAATGTCCGAATCCCCCTCTCCTTCCCTTTCCTCGATCCACAACCCTGCCAGTCTCCTTTAAATTTTGACTCACCCATATATCCTGCAACAACCCTATACTTGACACACCAATCTCCAAATCATATTTTGCCCGTAAGGAGATTGTAAATTGGTGCCACGCAATCCGTGTCATTATGAATTTTTATTCTATGAGGACGCACAGCAGGTTGATTTAACTTTAAGCCGACTCAAACCAGACACATAAGCGGATTTCATCCTTTGATTCTTGGACATGACAACGCCTGATCCCAACTTGCTAGAGAAAGCCTGGTCTTTCCTGAAAAGATCTCCTTTTGTGGATGTGATCAAGTTTCTGCTCGTCATCGCCGCCTTGACCTGGTTAATGGCCCGCGGCACCGAGAGGCTTGGTTACAATTGGCAGTGGTACCGAGTACCTCACTTCATTTTCTCTTTTGAGAATGGCGACTTTGTGGCCGGCCCCCTTCTTCACGGGCTGATGGTCACACTTCGTATCACGGCAGTGAGTCTGGTTCTCTCGTTTGCCCTTGGACTGGCCACCTCACTTTTTCGCCTGTCCAACGCCTTTGTGGCAAGAGGCTTGGCCCGAGGATACCTGGAATGTATCCGAAATACACCGCTCCTGGTACAGCTCTTTTTCATCTACTTCGTCCTCGCTCCCGTTCTCGATATAAGTCGCTTTGCTTCAGCCGTCTTGGCGCTGAGTCTTTTTGAAGGGGCTTATGCGTCAGAGATCTTCCGAGCCGGAATCGTCTCCATCCATAGGGGGCAATGGGAGGCTGCCCACAGCCTTGGCCTTACCACCTTCCACAATTACCGGTATATCATCCTGCCTCAAGCCATTCGTAGGATTCTACCGCCTCTAACCAACCAGGCCATATCGCTGGTAAAAGACTCCGCCCTCGTTAGCACTATAGCCATCTACGACTTAACGATGCAAGGCCGGGCGATTATCGCAGAGACATATCTCACTTTCGAACTCTGGTTTACCATCGCCGCCATTTATCTTCTCGTTACCGTAAGCCTTTCCCTGGTGGTCAACACCATGGAAAACCGTCTTCGTGTCGCAACGTAGGGAGAATTAGGAGTTCATCTCATGCAAGAAAAGTCTTTGGGAGATCACATCATTATAGTTAACAAGATCACCAAGACATTCCCCAATGGCGTCAGAGCGCTGCAAGACTTTTCCAGCAAAATCCGTCGCAGTGAGGTGGTTGTTGTGATAGGGCCATCCGGTTCTGGCAAATCCACTTTCCTTCGATGTCTCAACGGACTTGAAGAAATCGATAGTGGTTCCATAGTCATTGACGGCATACCCCTCGACGACAACAAGACTAACCGCATGGCCATAAGAAAAGAGGTGGGAATGGTCTTTCAGTCTTTTAATCTTTTTCCCCACATGACCGCGTCCGAGAATGTGACCTTGGCCCAGAGGCTTGTGCGAAAAAAGAGCAAACAGGAGGCCATGGAGACCTCGATGGACCTGCTCGGGAAGGTGGGCATCGTAGAGAAGGCAGACAGCTACCCGAGCCAACTTAGCGGGGGACAACAGCAGCGTGTAGCCATTGCAAGGGCTCTGGCTCTGATGCCTAAGGTGATGCTTTTTGACGAGGTGACGAGTGCCTTGGACCCTGAAATGATCAACGAGGTTTTGGACGTTATGAAGACTCTCGCCCGGGAGGGAATGACGATGGTGGTGGTTACCCACGAGATGGGCTTTGCCCGCGAAGTGAGTGATCGTGTGATTTTTATGGAGGAGGGTCGGATCGTAGAAGAGGGCTCGGTCCAATATTTCTTCACCAATCCCAGGGAAGAGCGGACAAAACGATTTTTGAGCCAGATTCTATGATACGGTATGGGATAATTTATGATCATGCTATATTGTAACCTGCTGCAGGCATTGAAGAGAAATCGAGAGGAAAGATATGATGGAGATTCGACGCTTATGCTTAAAGAGCATGTTGCTTGTCTCCCTGCTCATTGGTATGGCTGGTCCGGTATTTGCCGGGAAGATTCAGCAGCAGCTTGTCAAAGAGAGCGCCCTGGAAGTGGTCCTCAAACGTGGTGCCTTGCGGGTTGGGATGTCCACCTTTGTGCCATGGGCCATGCGGGACAAAACAGGCAAGTTGATTGGTTTTGAGATCGATGTGGCCACCAGACTTGCCAATGACTTGGGAGTCAAGGTGGAGTTCGTCCCTACCAAGTGGGATGGTATAATCCCCGCGCTTCTCTCTGGTAAGTTTGATGTGATTATTGGTGGCATGGGAATTCGGCCGGACCGGAATCTCAAGGTCAACTTCAGTATTCCCTATGATTATACGGGCATGTCCCTAGTGGCCCATAAGGTGCTCGCCGCAGATTTTAGAAGCTTAAAGGACTTTAACCGTCCCGACGTGTTTATCGCTGCCAGGCTAGGCTCCACAGCTGTGGCCGCCGCCAAGAAATTCATGCCAAGAGCACAACTGCGTATGTTTGACGATGAGTCTCAGGCCTATCAGGAACTTCTCAACGGTAGAGTTCACGCCGTGGTGGGATCTGCCCCAATGCCCAGATTTCAGGCTATAAAATATCCTGAAAAGCTTTTCCTGCCACTCAAGACCGACTTCACCAGAGAGCCTATTGGATTCGCCATAAGGAAAGGGGATTTCGACACGCTGAACACCCTTAACAACTGGATTCGCGTCGTTGAGGCAGAGGGTTGGCTGAGAGAGAGAAAGGTCTATTGGTTCGAAACAAAGGATTGGGAGGACATGCTTCGATAACATTTGGAATATGAGGCCGTTTTTGAGAAAAAGAAAGACGAAAATTACGTTCCTTGACATCACCCTACTCATCCTTCTATTGGCAGCAGCCATCTATGTCTTACACAGGATCAAGGTGGGTCTTCAGTACAACTGGGATTGGGTATCCATACCGCAATACCTCATTCGCTACGATGAAGGGAGTGAGAGATGGGTGACCAACATCCTCATGCAAGGACTCTTCACAACCATCCGGTTGAGCTTTTGGAGCACGGTTCTCGCCACATTCATAGGCACAGTGATTGGACTTTGCCGTCTGAGCAAAGGCCTTTTCAGTCGACTCATTGGGCGGACTTATGTGGAATTGATCCGCAATCTCCCCCCCTTGGTCTTGATTTTCATCTTCTACTTTTTCTTGACTGATCAGATCATGACAAGCATTGGCGTGGATGAATTCGTCAAATCCCGATCTGAGAATGTCCAGGCTTTCTTGACCTTTTTCTTTGCCTCACCGCCCCTCTTCTCGGCTTTCCTGTCAGCACTGATTACTCTTGCCCTTTTTGAAGGGGCCTACATTGCCGAGATCGTCAGGTCAGGGATCCAATCCATTGAAAGGGGACAATGGGAGGCATCCCATGCCCTAGGGTTATCCTGGTGGCAGCAGATGCGGTACGTTGTCCTCCCCCAGGCAACGCAGAGGATTCTTCCACCCTTGGGGGGCCAGTTCATCTCCACGATTAAGGATTCTGCCATTGTCTCGATCATCTCCATTCAGGAATTGACATTTCAGGGCATGGAACTCATGTCAGCCACCTATCTCACCTTTGAGGTCTGGATCACCGTCACAGCACTTTATTTTATATTGACCATGGCCCTATCCCTGTCCGTGGAACGACTTGAAATCTATATGAGAAGAAGCGAGGGTTAATCGTCCATCATGGAAAATGAGATTCAGTTGACCACCCAACCCATTCCAAAACTCATACGGCACATCGCCATACCAGTGAGTATCGGGCTTTTCTTTCACACCATGTTCAACGTGGTGGATACCTTCTTTGGAGGCCTCATATCAACACAGGTGTTGGCCGCCCTATCTCTCTCTTTTCCCGTGTTTTTTATGATTCTTGCCATGGGGAGCGGATTCTCCACAGGGACCACGGCTCTAATAGGGAATGCCTTAGGATCGGGTGATCGCCACGAGGCTAGCCTTTTTGGAATTCAGGGGATCTCCTTCGGTATCCTTCTCTCATTCATCATGACCTGGGTCGGTGTTTTCGCATCACCCTATCTATTTTCTGTGCTCGGCGCTTCCCGTGAGTACCTGGCCACATGCCTCATCTATATAAATACCATTTTTCTTGGCACTCTGTTTTTTATGCTGGTCTTTATGCTCAATGCCATTCTCATTGCATCGGGTGATACCCGATCATTCCGGAATTTCCTGATCGGAGGATTTCTCTTAAATATTATTTTAGATCCATGGTTCATCTACGGCGGATTGGGGGTTCCACCCTTAGGAATAGCAGGTATCGCGGTGGCCACAGTACTGATCCAGATGTCTGGCGGTGTCTATCTGGGCATTAAGGTCTATAAAACAGGTCTCATGTCCAACAAATCCATAAGAGATATCCTTCCTAAACCGGGTTACTTCAAGGAAATTGCTCGCCAGGGATTTCCAGCCAGCCTAAACATGGTCACTGTGGGTATAGGGATATTTGTGATCACCTATTTCATCAGTAAGTTTGGTAAAGAGGCTGTGGCAGCCTATGGGATCGCCACCCGTGTGGAGCAGATTGCCCTGCTTCCCACGGTGGGCCTCAACAC
>Ga0111161_1096_pt1 | contig 14914 bp, 12 predicted proteins | sample DeeMarSeWOR28_12_FD_80264 | JGI IMG/M metagenome (GOLD analysis project Ga0111161, IMG submission 80264) | Nitrospira bacterium SG8_3
GTTCCACCACGTGAATGCCGCCCTTTCTCATGGCCGCTATTTTTTCTCCGGCTGTTCCCCCGCTGCCTGATATGATCGCACCCGCATGTCCCATTCGCTTTCCCGGCGGCGCCGTGAGACCGGCAACAAATCCAACCACCGGCTTGCCAAAATGATCCCTGATGTACTCGGCAGCCGTTTCCTCATCATTGCCCCCGATCTCTCCGATCAGCACGACACCTTCCGTACCAGGGTCCTCATCAAAGAGCTTTAACATATCCACAAAGGACGACCCGATGATGGGATCGCCCCCGATCCCAATGCAGGTGCTCTGCCCCAACCCACTCTGGGTCAACTGGTGGACGACTTCATAGGTCAGCGTCCCGCTCCTCGATATAACACCGACAGAACCCTCTTTGTGGATTTGCCCCGGCATAATCCCGGCCTTTGAACGACCCGGAGAAATCACCGTTTGAGAAAGGGAACCACCTTCAACATGTCTTTGATGGGAATCCCCTCGGTAATGCACACGGTCAACCCAAGCCCTGCTGCTGCAGATTCCAAGATGGCGTCTGCAGCAAAAGGAGACGGCACGAAAATCAAACTGGCGTTGGCACCCGTACGGTCAACCGCTTCACCCACAGTGTTAAAGACCGGGATTCCGTCCAGGCTATGCCCCCCCTTGCCAGGGGTGACCCCGGCCACGACATGGGTGCCGTACGCCACACACTGCCGGGTATGAAAGCTCCCTTCTCTGCCGGTGATCCCCTGGACTAGCAGGCGTGTGTCTTTGTCGATCAATATGCTCACTTGATACCCCTTTGAGTAACAGGGTGACGCCCTTACGACACCATAGCCCTGACCTTGGCTGCCGCATCGGCCATGGTGTCGGCCACAACAAAATCCAGGTCGGACTGGGCCAGGATCTGTCGGCCTTCCTCCACATTGGTGCCATCTAAACGGACGACCATAGGCACCTTAATGGCCACCTTTTTGGCTGCCTCCACCACCCCGTTGGCCAGCACGTCACATCGGAGTATCCCGCCGAATATGTTGATCAGGATCCCCCGCACATTCTTGTCTCCCAAAATGATCTCAAAGCCCTTAGTCACCATTTCTGTAGTCGCCCCGCCACCCACGTCCAGGAAATTGGCCGGCCTGGCCCCGGCCTGTTTGATCAAATCCATGGTGGCCATGGCAAGGCCTGCGCCATTGACCATGATCCCGACATCTCCCTCAAGGCGGATGTAATTCAAGCGGTGTTGTGAGGCCTCAAGCTCCAGAGGTTCTTGCTCGTCGGGGTCATTCAATTCCAACAGGTCCTTGTGGCGATATAACGCATTGTCATCAAAGTCTATCTTGGCATCCAAGGCAAGGAGTTGGTGATCCTCTGTCACGATCAGGGGATTGATCTCGACCAACATGCAATCCAAAGATTCAAAGACCCTGTAAAGCCGATTCAAGACGCTTGTGCCCGCCCGCACAAGTCCCCCGTCCATACCCATGCCAAAGACGAGATTTCTGGCCTGAAAGGCCGCAAGTCCGATGCCGATATCGATCCACTCTCTAACAATGGCTTCAGGACGGCTCGCGGCCAACTCCTCAATCCCCATGCCGCCTTCAGCGCTGGCGATCAAGACCGGACATTGTCTCGCCCGATCAACGGCCGCCCCCACATAGAACTCCTGTTTGATCGCCAGACCCTCTTCCACGAGGACCTTCCTGACCTGCCGGCCCTGGGGACCTGTCTGGGGGCTGACCAGGGTCATGCCGAGCATCTCCTGGGCGATCTTACCCACAGCCGCCGGCGTTTCTGCCACGCGGACGCCACCGCCTTTGCCACGGCCTCCGGCATGGATCTGGGCCTTGACGACCCAACGAGACCCACCGATCTCCTCAGCGATTTTCCTCGCCTTTTGTGCATCTTGGGTCATTGATCCCCGGGGAACAGGGATGCCGAGTTTGGAGCATATCTCTTTGGCCTGGTATTCGTGGATTTTCATGATCTTCCGTCTGGGATTCTATACAACCGTTTAAATCGTATGGCTGTTGAAATCGCTTCTTCTGCCGTTTAGTTGATGCACAGGGTTCCAGGATTCAAGGATTCAAGTGCCATTCCTCCCAACGATTTAATAGGAGTGTCCTGCTTGGTTAGGGAATCTCTTTGTTGTCCTGCAAATCTCCTAACATAGCTGATGGGGCCTTTACCAAACCTTTAATTCTTTACAATCTTTTGCATTTTACTCGAACCCTTGACCCCTCGAATCCTTATGATTCTACTATTCTTTTCAGAAATGATCCTTAAAACCCACGAGCCCTTAACTCCAATTATCAGCAAAGCGAACGCATCCCCTACATATTCACGGGCCGCTCCACCATCCTGCCCATGGGTCTTCCGTTCAGATCGTCGATGGCTGCCCCAAGGGCCTTTAAGACCTCAACCTTGTCGGCGCCTCGTACCTTCAGACTCCGGTGACGGGAAAGTTCAAAAAAATAGAGATTCTTCAGCTTTCTGATGCCACCCAGATACCTGTGAATCTTCCACTGAGTGTCAACGGGCAAGGTGGTATTCCTGAACACGGACAAGAAGCCGTAATGAATCTCTAGACCTTCCGGGCTGACTGTCACGGCGCTGAACCCCCAAAGGGGCCCATTGAAAAACCACAGGGCGATCAGGCCCCACATCATCACAAGAATCACGTGAGTCGCTTTCTGCCTCCGGACAGAGCGGATCAAGATCCCCACAATAATGGCCACGATGATTCCCATGACGACATTTTGGACCATGACTGAGCGGATAAAAAAGGTTTGTGGCTCCATCTGAAACACGACCAACGCGAAAAGACTCAACTTTGAATCGGTATCACCCGCCAGGCATTCTGTCAAACTAAAACAGGCTGTTGGATATGGACTGATTCCTGCGCCAGGGGCGAGGCTGTTGATGCCGTGGGTGAAGTTCTCTCAAAAAATAGATTGACCCAGGAAACCTTTTATGCTAACAGGCCGAGGCACTTTTGGTGAAAAATTCGGGTCATAAAAAACTTTGATGTTGTCCGGGGAGGTCTTCGAAGGGGACCGTTACTACGGGATCAAAAGTCGGGAGGAGGATCATTTCATGGGAACACAAAAGTCTCTAATGGTTGTAACGCTGACGGTTGTGATGGCCTTTGCAGCAACGTTAGCCTTTGCCGGTCACGGTGGGGGGCACCAACCCAAGCACGAGAAATACCCGGACGGGGACACCGTCAATGTCGCGGGGGTCATATACGACTCTCATAAAGAGCCCGTCGGGGAGTGTCACGTCCGCATCTATGAGAATGGGGAGGAAGTAGACTATATTGAGACGGCTCATAGCGGAAAATACGTGTCATCATTTAAGGTGGAAAAGGGGTCTGTGCCTACCGCCACGTTTGTCGTCGAAGCCCAAAAAACCAGCTTTCAGACAGAAAAGGTCGCCTTTGCAGGCACGGACTTTGCTCAAAAGGGAAACCAGTTCTATATCACCGAAGACCTAACACTGCCTCGGACGCAGGGCCCTGCCTTCTGGATCTCTACCGTTGTCTTTATCATTGCCTATGCCCTGATCGCCTTTGAGCTCCTCCATCGTACCATTGCCGCCATGCTGGGCGCGGCCCTCATGATGTGTATCTCCTACACCATCGGCACCATCAATCCGGAGTGGCGCATCTTCTCCTTTGAGCGGGCCATCTTTGCCATTGACATGAACGTCATCTTTCTCCTGATGGGCATGATGATCATCGTAGGTGTGTTGAAAAACACCGGCGTGTTTCAGTGGTGTGCCTATATTTCTTACAAACTGGCCAAGGGCAGAATCTTCCTGCTCACGGTCATCTTGATGATCTTTACAGCCGTCTCTTCGGCCTTCCTGGACAACGTGACCACCATGCTGCTCCTGACAGGAGTCGCTATCGAGATATGTATCTCGGTCAACCTCAATCCCCTCTATCTGCTGATCCCGCTGGTCCTGGCCTCCAACGTCGGGGGCACGTCGACTCTCATCGGCGACCCCCCCAATATCATGATCGGCTCCTATGCAGGGCTGACCTTTATGGACTTTGTGATTGCCCTGGCCCTCATATGCGTGGTCTCCATGATGGCCATGTTCATCTACACCAAGCTGATCTGGGGCAAGGATTACGCCAAGTCCCAGGCATCCGTGACCAACGTGGATGAGTTTACGGCCGAGCTCAAGGAAAAATACAAGATCTACGATCCCCAATTACTCACCTACGGCCTGATTATCCTGGGTTTTGCCATCTTTCTGTTCCTCTCCCACGGATACTGGCACATGGAGGTAAGCATTGCGGCCCTGACCGGCGCCAGCATCCTTTTTACGGTGGGCGTTGTGACCAAAAAGGTGGACATGCTCCACCTCATTGAAAAAGATATTGAGTGGCCCACGCTCATGTTCTTTATCTTCCTCTTTGTCCTGGTGGGTGCCGTGGAAGAGGCAGGACTCCTTGCCGTGATTGCCGACTGGATCCTGGATGTTTCAAAGGGCCAGTATCTCATGTCCATGACATTGATCCTTTGGGTTGCCGCCATCATGTCCGCCTTTGTGGATAATATCCCCTTTACGGCCACCATGCTCCCCATTGTAGCCTATCTTTCCAAGGTCATCCCGGGCGCTGAAAACACCCTGTGGTGGGCCCTGGCCCTGGGGGCTTGTTTTGGCGGTAACGGCACCATCATCGGCGCTTCGGCCAACGTGGTCACCATGGGTATTGCCGAGTCCAAGGGGTACAAGATATCCTTTGGCGGGTTCATGAAAACCGCCTTTCCGTACATGATCTTGAGCATCATTATATGCCAGGTCTGGCTGATGCTTTTCAAGCCGGCCTAGCATACGCCACATAAGTTCAACCACAAGAAAGCCCCAACTGTTCTTCGCAGCTGGGGCTTTTTCGTCGTTTATAGAAGGCGAGATATCTTAGAATTCTGAGGGGCTGTCAGCTGGCGTTCAGTCTATAAACTCGGCAATCTTACTGTGTTTTCGCTTGAGTTCAAAGATAAGTCGATCATAGTGGCGAGTCCGGTTGATGGACCGAATGATGAGGTATGAACCCAGAACGACAAGACCTGCGCATAGCACCAATAGCGGCACGAGCAGGTGTATCACCTGGAGGACGTCGTAGTATTTTGAGGTGGCTATCAGAACACTCAGCACTGAGAGCGGCAAAGCGAACACGGCGATTCCGGTGCGCATCGATGCCAGCGTCGTTCTTTTTTCCGCCAGGAGGAGTTGAACCTCATTGATAGTCACACTGGTGGAATCTACTTCCTTGTCTGGCCCCACGGACACCTCCCGGACACCAATTTGAGAGTCGTTTCGAATCCTTAACCTTTATCATCAAGTGTTACATCGGATAAAATGATCTCCCCTTTCAGGGCCGTGAGATTGACCCGGTGCCCGACCTCTCCAAATCTTGCTGGAACCGCTCTCGATGATTCTTGGATATTTAAAATGAGCTCGTCAATCATGACAATGACTAAGCGGATTATATCATGGCATTCGACTACAAAGAAAAACAAGGCCCGAGACATGATGAAGATTAGTGGGGCCAAGAACGTCAGCCTGGCACGCAGAGAAGGAGGCCTTCTTGGTCACCCGTTTTTTCACCGATTCAGTCCGTAGCGCTGGTAAATTTCGAGGAGGGCCAGCAATGCTATGCCCCTCATAATGACCGGAGGACGAGGTAAAAAGGGCATCTACATAGGAAAGAGATCCGGCCATCTGTGGTCATCCAAGGTATCCGCCTTCGGGTAGCTTTTCCTTACATATTTCTGAAAACTTGCAGTCTGTCTTGCACGTGGGGCACTTCAGAATCATGGCTTCACCCTTGCATGATCGGGGCAAGCCAACCCGGACGTCACCCTAAGAGGGAGAGTCTTCCCTGCTTAGGCTGCGTGACGGCCCCAGCGTCGCAGACTGTATTTGACCCAACAAGTGATTGCTACCCTTCCCAGCATCTTCCAGGCAAAGACCTGGTCTGTTGGCTAGAATGCTATCTCTTCGTCGTATTGGTCGTTGCACTCAAGAATCCGATCTAAGGAGGGCCTTTCCTTTGTGGGGGTATAGCAGTCCAAGAGTCTGTTGATCTCCGACGGTCCCATAATAGTCCCCTCTGTCTGGCCGGCGGGTTTGAAGAAGGCGTATTGGGGATAATAGACATTGGAATAGTGATAAGACCTTGCTCCAATATATAAATCGACCGTCAACCCCGACACCCCAAAGACCCCCTTGGAAAACACATCCGGAATCGCATGGACGGCATCCACGAATCGGTTGAACTCTATCCAGGTGTTCACATTGGCAATGGTAACCATAGGAACATAGTCTAAACTGCAGACGATTTGATGCATGAGGGTATGGAGCCGCCGGGTAATGCCATCAGGAAAGGGATCGGATGAGGTCCAAAGAAATTTGAAGTAGTCCCCAGTGAGGTCGTCTCCTATGGAAGCGGGGTTATGGGTGATGGTCCGGTTCTTGGCTTCCAAGGCACGTTGCAGATCTGGATGGATCTCAAAAATAACCGAATATGGGCTTTCTGCTGTCATTACGCCTTTTGACTCCCAATCGCCCTTTATCAAAGAGGGTTCCAGGCACAGCCTGACAGGGGTCGGCAAAGCAGAGCCGCTCATTCCGAGAAAGCGGCTCGGGATCTCAAGCAACACCCGGCCATCTTCTATAAATAGTCTAATACTATTCCTGGCATATTCGTATTCTTTAAGATAAGGCCCCATGACACCCGCCAATTTACCGCAACAGGGACTGAAGCCGCCCTCTTTTTCTCGATAGATCCTCCCCATGGTCTTGGTCCGATGGTCGCATCCGGTGTGGCTTCCCATCACATAAACCAAATTCTCAGCGTGATGCGCGGCCGGGACAACAGCCTCCACGTCGAGTTCGGCCCCCACCCGTCCTCCCACAAAAGGGGACGCTCCGAAGGTCGCCAGGAAGTAAAGGGCCTTCAGGCTCTGGCTCTCATCCGCACATTCAACCATCACGGGTAAAGTTCTGGCCAAATCAAAGTTGCAATGATGTATCGCCACCTCCCTGAGCTTTCCGAAAAAAGAGGCCAGAGGGTATTGACGGAACATGACTGATCCGTTGTCCGGGATAATGCTGGGACTCCTTAGGTAATCCATGTGGCCATAAACCTCCTTGACTCATCATTGCCTGTCGTTTTGCAACCCGTGACCGTCATGGGCAAACACCTCCACAGAACGCTGGCTCGCCCAGCCTCATATCGGTGTTTGGACATCCACCTCTCTAGCCGAGGCCCCAATAATGCCCCTGACTGCGGAAAAATTGACCTCGGCCTAAGTTGAAGCCTTATCCGATTATGTCGGCAGCTTTGTTAAGCGGTCTGCTGACAGGTAACCGGGTGCAAGACACCGAGATGTTTCTGCAACAACAGCAAGACATCCAGGTTGGGTCCATACTTGCCGAAGCACTTGAAGGGATCATCCCCTCATAACCAGCCGGACACGACGGCTATTCTTTCAGCACGGACCTGGGTGACGACATGATATCAGACACCTTGGCCGCACGAATACGCTCTTCGTGTTCTGCTTTTCTCTCGTAGCCCCTGTTTATTTTGGAGACCAGCTCTTCGTTGTCACAAGGTTTCATGAGATAATCTAGAGCACCCAATTGCATCCCTTTGATGGCTGTCTCCACCGTTGCGTTTCCAGTGAGCATGATGACTTCAGTCAGCGGCTTGATACTCTTGATTTCGCGAAGGGTCTGGATGCCGTCAATGCCCGGCATTTTCACGTCGAGTATGACGACGTCATAGTTGTAACCTTTCACCTTTTTGAGAGCTTCCTCACCGCTAAAGGCCATGGTCACATCGTAGTCACGGATGGTCAAACGCTCGGCCAGGGACTCTGTAAATTCCTTTTCATCATCAACGACTAAAATCCTCGGTTTCATTTCCGTACCTCCTTTTAGTACTGTTTGTTAAGTAAGTTGCAATAGAAGTTCCAACGTCGCCATTTTTCCTCCGGCATTTTACACATCAGATGGCAAAAACTTGGCTTGCTTATCACATTTTGTGACGTTCAGTAAACCCGCCTTCCTCGTGTTTCGCGCCCGCAGCCACTGTCCCCATAGACCAATGCCAACAACACGCAGGTTCCCTCGCCCTTGAGCATTACCATCGACGGCCTCCCTTGTCATTGCCCGTCGCGTCTTCTAAGCGCCTCTCACCGGCTTTATTCGAAGTACCCGTCACCGGGGGAGGCACCCGTGAATAGCCCAGCAGCTCATCAATAAGTGTGTACATCCTATTGGCCCCGTCTATGGCAAAGGTGATATACCCATCGGCATCCTCATCGAGCTTGCCTTTGCACCGTCGTTCCAGAAGTCGTAGGTAGCTCACCACCGTACGCAGCGGTTCTTGGAGGTCATGGGAGACGACATAGGCGAATTCCTCCAGTTTGCGGTTGCTTTGTTCCAGTTCGGCGGCATGGCTTTCCAGCCGTTGCTCGGCCCGCTGCCGCTCTGTGATCTCTTTCGACACACTCCCGATCATCTGATTTGTGACCTTCTTTAAGGCGTCCAAGAGTTCTACTCGGGACGTCCCATATACCCGGGCAGTCAAGTCGCCTTTTGAAACCCTGTTCAATACGTCGAAGTGTTCAGCAAGACCCATGGCAAATTCATGGGACAGATGAACAATGTCTGCGAGGTTTTCCGCCGTGAGGTTGACGATGTCTTTCAATTTAGCAATCAACTCGAGCTGTGAGGATTCCGGTATCCTTACCTCGGGGTCTCCTGAAGAAATTCTCTTCAGTGCCTCGAAGACCTCGGACAAGCCCAGCGCCAACTCCAGGCTAATAGACTCCAACTCCCTGTCTCTTTCGTCTACTAACCTCCTAAAGTCTTGGAATTGTTCATTAACCACCTTTAGCGTCATTGCCAATGAAGAAGCATCCATGTTCTTCTTGAAGGGTTCACATTGAAGGCACATCTCCATCTTCTCGAGGAACTTCCCCTGAATCTCGTTGTGACAATGGGTCCCTGGGACGAGCCAACAATTCAGCTCCTTAGACCTGTAAACCGGACATGCCTTGTCGTCACATCCGAGAACCTCCCAGCATTTCACCTTCTTTTGCATGTCTCAAATCCCTTTGCTCAAAGGAAGGCCAGTCTCCCAACACCTCCACGATAAAGGCTGGATACCCTCCTAATCAATATCTCTAGGCAGGGCAAGGACAAGTTGTCCGGCCTCTGTATCAACGGCGAGCTGAGCCCTGAGTGCCTCAAGCAGAGCCTTTTCCCTGGTTGCCGGAAACGTATCCAGCAGCACCTCCCCTAAGCCCTCAAGGCCAGTCAGTCTGACCTGGGCACCATTTTCCGTTTCTTCGGCTGAGAGCCCAACGGTTTTCCCGCCACCGGCGGCTGCCGTAGCAAAATCAACGCATAGTGAAAGAAGGTTTTGCAGAAAAAAGGGGTTTGTCGTGATCCTAACCGGAGTCGTGACCAGCCTTGGTTCCAGGGTCACGCCTCGCATGGAGGCCAACCTGCGGGAAAGCGTGGCTCCAAACTCCAGGATTTCACCCAGGTCCACGTCCTTGATGGATTCATCAACGCTGTGGGCGAATCTGTTCATGGTCGTGACGATGCCATCCGCCCGCCGGATCTGTTTCATTACCTTTTCAGCCAAGCTTGTCAGCCGTCCCGGGTCCATGGGCGTCCCTGCCTCTGCCATAAGGGCAAGGTCTTTCAGAAGCCCTGCATGCTCGTTAATAATCGCGAGGGCATTCTTCATCTCGTGGGACAAAGAAGCCGCTGTTTTTCCATAAAATTGAAGCCCTGTCTCCCCGATGATGTCGCTTTTCCAACTCATGGCACGCCTCCCTACTCCTTAAGGGCCTGATTCATCTTATCGATGAGGGTCTCAATACTGAGGGGCTTGACCAGGTAATATGCAGTTCCGGCTTCGCTCAAAGCCGCCCGGAAATCATCCTCTGAGCCGTGACCTGTAACGAAGATGAATTTCATATCAGGACACTTCTCCTGCAATCTTCTCTTCAGTTCAAGTCCGCTCATCTTGGGCATCTTCACATCCAGCACGGCGATGTCAAAAGTTTTTGATTCCACCTGCGTCAGGGCGTCATAGGAGGTGGATGCCCAGTCCACGTCGATCCCTCTTAAGGAAAGTCGCTCCGCCAGGGCGGAGACCAGTTCTTCTTCATCATCTACTAATAGCACTCTCATGTATCTAACCTCTTTCTTTGCTTTGCCTCAAGGGGTAGCGTGACGGTGAAGGTCGTATATTGCCACCGAGTTCACGGACAAGGCCGTACGTAATGGAAAGGCCGAGGCCGGTTCCCCCCTTTGTTTTCTTAGTGGAAAAAAACGGCTCGAAGATCCGCTTGAGGTCCGCCTCCGGAATCCCGCACCCGTTGAACGTCGATAAACCGTGACGTCCAGGTGCCCGCCGTCAGTCATGGCCGCGAAGGCATTGTTGACGAGGTTGAGAAGGATTTGCTGGAGCTTACCCCGGTCACTGTTGATGGTGGGAATCCGCTCCCACACTTCCACATTCACCTTAATGCCCCTGTACTCGGCCTCCTTGCCTAGAAATCCAAGGACCTCCTCAATGAGATCCCTGAAATTAACAGGCTGAACGTCCACGTCCATATGACGGGCAAAGCTCAAGAGCCTTCTGGTGACGGCACCGCAACGCTCCACCGACGACTGGACGGACTCCACAAGGCCGATCAACTTCTGGTCTCCAGCGTATTCCTTCTTTAGTGTGAAGATATCGTGAATGAGCCCGGCCTTTTCGTTGATAATGGCAAGAGGGTTGTTGATCTCATGGGCAACGCCCGCAGCCAAGCGACCAATGGATGCCATCCTTTCCGAGTACTCCATATGGTGCAACGTCGCCACCCGTTTCTCGTCCGCATCGTGTATCTTGTTGACCAGGTACGTGGCCACACCCAAGATCACGAGCAAGACGACTGTGATGCTGGCCGCCAGAAACGCGAAAAGCTCTTTGCGGGTCTTGTACCATGGCTTCATGAGCTCGTTGTGGTGCTTCACGATCATCAGGATAAAGGGGGTCTCAGCAATGTAGGCATAACCGACCACAAGGGGCTCGCCACCAACGCCTTTACACTGGAGGACCCTCGTTTCCGGCGAATAGCCCGGAACGGGCAAAGACATCTTTTCCAGAACCTTGCCGTGCCACCGGGTCGGCGTTTGGATCGTGCCCTGCTGGTTGACAATAAAGGCATCGCCCCCACCGTCCACTTGTAGCCCGGAAAGCAAGTCGTTGAATCGCTTGGTGTCCACTGTGGCGCGAAGGACATAGAAGGACCCGTCTGGCAGCTCATGTTTAACGGCGATGACCAGATGGGGAAGTTGCCGGTATCCCAGGAACACGTCGCTGATGTACACACCGCGAGCCAGGACCTCCTCAAACCACGCCTGGTCGCTGTAATCCTTGCCGGTCAACTCGAACGGCCCCACATAGGTACGTTGTCTGCCCGATGCGTCGATCACTCCCACATCGGTAAACCCTGTGAAGGCTTTCTGAAGAGCCGCCAGAAGCTCGGTGAGCGCAGCAGGATCGTTTAGCGTTCGAAGGGTCTGATGATGGACAATGAAATCCAGCGCAGCCTTGCGTTCGGTGAGAAAGAAAGACACGGTCCGCCGGGAATTGGATACAAGCCGAGACGTGCGCAAAACGATCTCGGACTCCATGGCATCATGCGTCACATTGTAGTCGAATATGGCCATGGAGATCACTGGAGAGAGCGCGACCCCGGCTGTCAGGGCCACCGTCAGTTTCCATATACGGCGGAAGTTGAACAGGTGCTTGAATGGCTCCTTACCGGTATCGCCATGATCCCAGAAGCTGGGTTTTAATCTTCTCAATATTGACATGCCGAACCACGTTGATGGCTCACTCGTCTGAAGACAGACAAACAACGCCCCATCAGATGTCGCTATTTCTTCGCCTTTTTCTGCCAAATCTTCTCGTTTGCCTTTCTCAGTGTGTCACTCAGCAGATCAATATCCACCGGTTTGTTCAGGTAGGCAAAGGCGCCGAGCTTCATACACACTTCCCTGTCCGCCTCGGACCCGTGGCCGGTCAGTATGATGACCTCGATTTCCGGGCGGGTCGCTTTCACCCGTCGTAAAACCTCGATGCCATCTATGCCAGGCATTTTGAGGTCCAGGATCATGACTTCTGGCTCGTCCTCTTTGATCAAGTCGAGGGCCGACTCGCCATCGTAAGCCACAGCAGACCCCATGCGGCGCATAATCAGCCTCTCGGACAGGGTTTCGACAAACTCGCGTTCATCATCCACGAGCAACACCTTGGACGGCATCTCGAAATCATACTTACGATAGATGTCCGTCTGGTAGAAGTCCTTGCCGACCTTGGTCTCGACTGACTCCACCCCTTCCACCTTGTGTGCGATTGACTTGAGTTCCTCCTCAAGGCGGTGCAGCATAAGGACCTGCTTGTTGATGGTCAGGGTGATCGATCCGTCCTTGGCGCTCACATTCACGTTATGACCCTCCTTTGCCAGAGCCACTTCGACCCTGGCGGCCAGGAGGACGTCTTCTACGGCCTTTCTTGACGCCTCGGTGGGTTTGAGCACATCTTTATTAATGTTATCTTCGATGAGCGCGGCTGCCTCTTGCGCGGTTTTCTTATGCGTAGGGATGACCATGTCATAGAGAGACGGGTCCCATGGATCCATTTTCTGGAAAAGGGTGTTTATCCAGGCAGTGCAGTCCTCATCCTGCTTGTGGATGAGCCTTGCCGCATCCTTTTCGGAAATACCCCGATTCTCCATAGCCAAAGAAATCCTGGATTTCATGTCGGCAACGAGGCACACATGAAGCACGTGGCTGACCTCTCTGGGAATAAGCTGTCCAACAAACCCGGCGATGAGGAGATTATCACCGGCGAGCCTTTCGGCCAGGGCGAGTCGCAGAGAGGCGACGGAGCGCTCCCGTTCGTGGGTAAACTTATTGAACACCGAGGTCTTGCCTGAGAAAACCCGTTCTATTTTGCTTTCGGCCATGCCCGAGAGCTCGCTCGCCTCGGCCACCACATCCTTGTCCGCAACAAGTTCATAACCAATCCTGTCCAGTACCTCTCGAATAACAGAATCTTCCTTACAGAAAATACCGTTGAATACGGCGATGACAGACATCTTGATCCCCCTTTTCTCGTCAGACGCTTAAGATAGCTGGCAAACCGTTGTTAGCGGACACGTCTTCTCTTCGCTCTCACGGTGCGTGTGTTCGTGAACAGAACAAATGGCCTTCTCCATGGTTGGATAGATGTGGTCCCGGCCGATCCTCTCCAGCAAGTGAGTGCGCTTGAACACCGCCATGACAGACTCATTGACGCCGCTCAAAGAGATGTCCACACCAGCAGCCCTGCATCTATCGATAGTCAGGGACAAGGCCTCTTCCCCTGACGCATCCATATCATTAATGCCATTAAAGACGATTAGAATGTGTTTCAGATTCTTTATTCTAAGCATTCGGTCCGTGATCTGGTCTTCCAGAAAACTCGCATTAGCGAAAAAAAGCGGGCCGTCAAACCGGACCACGGCGATATGCTCGCATTCCTTCAGGCCGAAGGAGATGGCGTCACGCAGAGAATCATCTTCGTGTCTCGACAGAGACGCCACGGTGGGACGCATACTCTTATAAAGGAATACAAGGAGCGAGAGGGCCACGCCGATTTCAATACCTTTCTCCAGATGCGGTGCGAAGGCCAGGGTACAGGCAAAAGAAATAATGGATATGGCCCCATCATACCATTGAGCTTTCCATGCGTGCATGAAGCCGGAGGCGTTCACTAGGCCAATAACGGCCATCATGATCACCGCAGCCAACACGGCCTGGGGAAGGTGATACAAAAGAGGGGTAAACAACAAAAGCACGATGACTACCATCAGGGTAGTGATCACACTGGACATGCCCGAAACCGCTCCGGCTTGAAGGTTGACCGCAGACCTGGAGAAGGAACCTGAGGTCGGGTAGCTTCTGCCAAGAGAACCGCACATGTTGGCGAGACCCTGGCCGATGAGTTCCTGGTTGGGATCCAGGCGCTGACCGGTCTTCGCAGCCATAGCCTTGGCGATGGCGATGGCTTCCATGAAGCCCAGAAGCGAAATAATGGCCGCAAAGGGCAAGAGGTGCAGCATGACTTTGGAGTCGATCTTGGGAATAGACAGAGAAGGCAAACCCCTGGGAATGACCCCGACCACGGCGCCGCCGCCCATCATGAGAAGCTTGTCTTCTTTCAGGGGTTCATTACCCACCTTGATCCGCCAGGTTCGCCCGTCACCTCTGACCCCAACAGGCAGATCCTTCTTAGGGTAAAACCTAAGGAAACCCCCTTCTTGCTCTATTCCTTCAAAGAGAAAGCCCCTGATTTGCTCGCGATACATATGTGCTTCGTGTTTGAGCCGCTCAATCTTGATCCTAAGGACGCTCGCGTCGTGTTCAGCGTCCAGGACGGCAATGGTGTCATGGGCGCTCTTGGCCTTGTCCATGACCTCGCTCATATCGGACCGCTCTTGGGCTAAGGGCTGCAGGGCCATCACGGCCGTGTTGAATTCCTTGATGAGACTCCGGCACTTGGGCGAGTCAATGGTGGAAATATCAACGACGGCATCGTGCTGGAACCCCGTCGCCCAAGAGATAAGCGTGGTCACAACGACGGCTACAAGCACACCGGGTGTCTTCGGCGAGATGCGTTTCAGCCCATACATAATAGCAAAGGCGAGTGCACCCATAAACAGCGTAGGCCAGTGCGTATAATGACCAGCTGCCTTACAAACCTGGACGATGGTTTGGTAATGATGGGGGGCGTTGTCCACATACACGCCAAACAGCTTAGACAGTTGAGAGGAGGCGATG
>Ga0111161_1102_pt1 | contig 14365 bp, 15 predicted proteins | sample DeeMarSeWOR28_12_FD_80264 | JGI IMG/M metagenome (GOLD analysis project Ga0111161, IMG submission 80264) | Nitrospira bacterium SG8_3
ATGTGCGTGCATCTTTTTGCGGGCGTCTCCATAGAATAGAAGAAGAGATTAGTACCCGGGGAAATAACGGCATCTTGGGATCCCGTTCTTTTTTGGGTGGCCCAGTTGGATAGTTAACTAACAACCTAACGCAAATTTTTGGCCAAGTTGAAACGTCCATATTTCAACCTAACCCAAAAGCCACCGAGGCAGAGCCGCAATTGGCTCTGCCTTTTTTTTGGATCCTGCCCTTTGACACATTCTCAACACTACTCTAAACTACCGAAGCGACTACATGGGAAATAGCGAGACACCTCCACCAAGTCATATCTTAAGGGTCCGGTGAAGCCAGATTTCTGCCATGGGGGCACACGTGACGAAGGAAGAAACCGAGGGATTGGAGAGATTTCAATTTCGTGATCTTCACCCCAACGTCTTCATGGGCACGGCCAGTGATAGATATGCCGGCTGGGTTGGTCAAATCTACTCAGAAGAGCGCTACAGGGGAAGAACGACCAGCAGGCCCAAGAAAGTTGGCGGGAAGTCCCTAAAGGAAGAAGTGCTGCCCGTGGAGAGTGTTGAGGAGTATTTTAAACACTTCTCTGTGCTGGAACTGGATTTTACCTTTTATAGAGCCCTTTTGGACAAAGATTCACAACCCACCCAGAACCACCATGTACTCCAGACCTACAGAAGACACCTGCGTGAGCAAGATCGGCTGATCCTGAAAGTCCCTCAATTGGTCTTCGCCAAACGGCTTTGGAGGGGCGGCAAGTTCGTTGAAAACCCTGATTATCTCAAACCTGACATCTTTGTAAATCAGTTCTACGTCCCAGCAACCCAGTTGCTGGGGCGCCATCTCAAAGGCTTCATTTTCGAACAGGAATACCAACCGAAAAAAGAGAGAATCTCTCCAGAGGAGTGCGCAGAGGGGTTGGATCTATTTTTCGGAGTCATTCCAAAAGATGATCGTTACCACATAGAATTGAGGACAGAGTCTTTCCTTTCAGCGCCATATTTCCAGGTCCTAGAGAAGTACGGCATAGGGCAGGTCCTTTCGCACTGGACGTGGTTACCGCCGCTACGAAGACAGCTAAACAAGAGCAAGGGCAAATTCCTGAACGCCGACAAACAGTGCATTGTCAGGCTGATGACACCATTGAGGGTCCGTTATGAAGACGCATACCTGAAGGCCTATCCATTCGACAAACTCATTGATGGAATGATGAGCCATCATATGGTTGAAGAGACAGTAGAGATCATGTCAACCGCGATTAGGGAAGGTGTCGCTGTCAATGTGATCATTAATAATCGTGCGGGCGGGAATGCGCCGCTCATCGCTCAAAAGGTTTCAGAGAAGTTTCTTGAAAAGCTCCCTGAAGAGGAGTAGCGCGTGAGATGTGACTTTCGTGTCTTGAAAATATTACTTTTATCCCAAATGATTGTGGGGTATGCTTGCACGCAACTATGTTTGAGCATGACGCAGAGATCGTATTCAACAAAAAGATCGCTCCACAAACCTACCTGATGGGGTTGAGTTCTTACCAAGTGGTGGCGGCAGCAAGACCGGGACAATTTGTCATGGTTCGTGTCCACTCTGGAATTGCCCCTTTGTTAAGAAGACCCTTTTCCATAGCGGGCACCAAAGAAGGTGAACTCTTGCTTATCCTCTACCGCGTGGTGGGTAAGGGTACCGCTATCATGGCAAAAACGAGAGAAGGGGAGAGGCTCTCCTTACTCGGCCCACTTGGTAAAGGGTTCCAGCTGCCAAAGAGCAATCAAACCTCCCTATTGGTTGCAGGGGGCATAGGCGTTGCCCCACTCTTTTTCTTGGTACAGAGCATGAACTCAAGCCCCGTCCATTTGATGACAGGTTTTGGCTCTGCGGATGAAATAATAGGGATTGAACTACTTGGTGATGTCTCCATAGGCGTCTCTATAGCTACGGATGACGGCACTGCGGGTCATGCGGGTCCCGTCACAGATCTTGTGGAAGCCTTTCTGAGGGACCGCAACCGTGCTAAGCATACTCTATCTATTTTTGCATGCGGCCCTGAACCCATGCTTAAGAAGGTGGCCGCTACGGCTCTCAATAAAGCGTTGCCCTGTCAGGTCTCCCTCGAGGCGGCGATGGCCTGTGGATTAGGGGCATGTCAGGGGTGTGCCATAAAAGCCTCTTCAGGTGAAAACCGCGCCTATTACCATGTGTGTGTGGATGGACCCGTTTTCCCTGTAACGGCGATCGATTGGGGTTCGCTTTAAAGTGTAATAATATATTAGCCGCAGACCCGCCGTCGCCAAGGCTATGGCGGGCAGGCATGCTCGGCCAAAAGGGGTTAACCGCCTCCGGCGGATACTAAGTGATGAGGGGTTGTCCAGCCGATTGACGGAGCTGGCATCCAGTTTCTAGGCAGAACACTAGAGGGGTTCATGTCTCAGCCTGATTTAAGGGTAAAACTGGGTCCTTTGGAATTGAAGAATCCGGTCATGACCGCGTCAGGGACTTTTGGTTATGGTCAGGAGTTCGAAGGCATAGTGGATCTCAATCTCTTGGGTGCCATTATTGTCAAAGGGCTTTCGCTCGAACCCAAAGCGGGGAACCTTCCGCCCAGGATCGTGGAGACCCCATGCGGGATGCTGAATGCCATCGGTCTGGCCAACATCGGCCTGGAGACATTCATGAAAGAGAAATTGCCCTGGCTTCAGAGTCTGGACACGGAAGTGATCGTTAATATCTATGGGCACAGCATCGACGAGTATGGAACGCTGGCTTCTGCATTGAAAGGTGTTCATGGAATATCTGCTCTAGAGGTGAATATCTCCTGCCCCAATGTGGAATGCGGGGGCATGGTGTTTGGCAAGGATCCAGATGTTTCGGCAAAAGTCACAGAAAAGGTCGTGAACAATACGGATAAACCGGTGATTGTCAAATTGTCTCCTAATGTAACGGATATCCGTCTCGTGGCCAAGGCCGTGGAAGGGGCAGGAGCGCATGCACTCTCCCTCATCAACACTTTGACGGGTATGGCCATTGATATTGAGAGTCGTAGACCGAAGCTGGCCAATATATCCGGGGGTCTGTCGGGTCCGGCTATCAGGCCTATCGCGGTACAAATGGTTTATCAAGTGGTCAAAACCGTGGCTATACCTGTCATTGGCGTCGGCGGAATCATGGAGCACACGGATGCCCTTGAGTTTCTCATTGCGGGTGCACGGGCCATAGAGGTGGGCACTGCCAATTTTGTCAATCCCAGAGCGACGCTAGACATCCTGGATGGAATCAGCAAGTTTTGCGAGGAAAAAGAGATAGGGAATATTGAGGAGTTGGTCGGGAGTTTGATAGAAACGGGAAATTAAAGCAGGGAATAAACCAGGCGCCCTGTCACCCACTTCTTTAGATTACGGTCTTAAGGGTGGGGACAGGGCGTCTATTTCGATGATTTGGTTATCTACCAAGGCGTTTGAGCAACACCTGAATATCCACGTCAGAAGTCATCCAATCAGAGAGCTGAACCAGATTTCCTCCTTCTGCGCATTTGGCGATGTACATGGACCGCACACCTTGTCTCTGGTTGGGGGCAAAGCTGATTTTTGGACCGATTCCCTGGAAATCCTTCAGGCTCTCCATACCCGTTACAAAGGTGTCCGCCGTAAGATTCCGGCCAGCCCTCTTCAGGGCCTCCACCATGGGTTCTGCAAAAACGAATCCTGCATAGAAGAAGATCCCCCAGCGGTCTTTGGGGGCAAATTTATCGTGGGCCACTTTGTACTTAGCCATGAGAGCAGACGGGGAATCAGGAAGCTCGCCAAAAGTAGTCAGAATCACGTCCTTGAAAAGCCCTTTGCTGATCTTGTACATGATTGGTGTGTCACTCAAAGTGCTTGAACTCATCCACTGGGTCTTAAGGCCCATTTTGGCAGCAGTCCCCAGTATGATGGCCCCATGTTTGGGAAGGACCCACATGATCACACAATCCGGATTTGCCTTTTTTAGCTTCATGGCGTGGGAGCTGAGGTCCGAATCCAGGACTTCTACCGATACAGATGCCACCAGTTTCATGCCGAGTTTTTCAAGGGCATACTCGGCACCGACAAGTCCCTCCTTACCGAAATCGTCGTTCTGATAGAAAAATGCGATTCTCTTTTTTCCCATCACTTTGACCGCATAGTTGATCAGGATAGAGGCCTCATCAATATAGAGGGGATAGAGGGCAAACAGGTATTTCGTGGGTGGGAAAGCGAAATGGGTTGATCCCGTGGCAGGACCTACCCACGGCACCCGCTTATTGTTTAAATACTTCTTAACGGCCATACCGTTTGCGGTTCCCACACCGCAGGCAAAGGCAAAGATCTGCTTGTCGTCCACCAATTCCTTGGCGATGGCCTTGGTCCGGGGAGCCATGTAACCATCATCTCTCAGGAAGTAGGTGATCTTGCGGCCATGAATCCCGCCCTCGGCGTTGATCATGTCAAAATAACATCCCGTTCCGCGGGCCACGGCACCCCAGAGGGCTGCGGGTCCGGTCTGGGGTCCCCACTGTCCAATGCGTATCTCTGTATCTGTGACACCTCTTTGTGCAAGGGCCATGGGAATAAGCATAAAACTTATAAAAAAAACACAACCTGCCACAATCATCAAGTTTCTTTTTTTCATATTTCTCCTCCTTCTCATTTAAGACACATTGATCGTATGTCCAACTAAATTACCGCCTTTTATACATGGCTTCAATCAGATCACTGAAGGCCTCATTGACATATTTTCTCTTGACCTTCATGGTGGGAGTGACCTCACCATCTTCCTCATAGAGTCTCTTAGGAAGCAATGTGAATTTCTTGACCTCTTCCACACGGGATAGAGTCTCATTCACACTATCCACCTCGCCCTGGATCAATTTTATGATCTCAGGGCTCTGGGTGAGGTCCTTATAGGTGGAAAATTGTATTTTGTTGTCCTGCGCATATTTGACCACGTTGTCCTCATCGATCATGATGAGACAACTGAGGAACTTTCTTTTATCTCCGATAACTACGGCGTCATTGATATAGGAACTGGCCTTTAGCTTATTTTCAATGTACTGGGGGGTAATGTTTTTCCCTCCTGCAGTGACAATGATATCCTTCTTACGATCCGTGATCTTGAGATATCCATCTTCATCAATCTCTCCCACATCCACCCGTCCTTGATTGTCTCCGCTGTGGCCTCGGGATTCTTAAAATATCCCTTGAATACGCCAGGAGATTTCACAACTATCTCTCCGTCTTCTGCTATCCTTACTTCAACACCAGCAAGGGGAGTTCCCACGGTGCCGAGCTTTGATTGGCCAAGGATGGTGGCTGTGGTCACAGCCGTTCCTTCTGTCTGGCCATAACCCTCGATAAGATTAAGGCCGATTGAATGGAAAAAATGAAGGACGTCGGGTGCGATGGGGGCGCCACCTGACACAGCCACTTTCATGCGTTCAAATCCAAGTCTCTCTTTAAGCTTTCTGAACACCGCAGAGTACGCAAGCCAATAAAGTCCCTCAAGATAAAAGGGAACTGGCCTGAAATTAAGCCTCAATGTGGCCCGTTTCTGCCCAATCTTGAAGGCGATGTAATAGACAAGTCTTTTGAAACGGGTGGCGTCAGACATCCTTATATAAATGGCAGAGAGATATTTTTCCCAGATACGAGGAACCGCGATACCAAATGTTGGAGATATCTCTTTCATGTTATCTGTAACCGTATCCAAACTCTCCACGAAATTCACTGTGTAACCATAATTGATGTGGACAAACACGGAAAAGAGACGCTGAAAAATGTGACACAAAGGGAGAAAGGATAATAGTTCGTCACTCGGTGTGAGGGGCACGGGTCCGTGGACGGCCTGTGCCATCCAGGTCACATTTTTGTGGGTCAGCATGGCTCCTTTTGGCGGGCCTGTGGTGCCCGAGGTATAAATGAGAACCGAGAGATCCTCCGTGTTGATCTGCTCTGTCCGTTGCTCGTAAAGGTTCGGTTCCTTTTCCACGATCTGACGGCCCATCTCTAGGAGATCGTCATAGGTCATGACCATGGGGTCTTTGAAATGCCTCAGGCCCTCCAGATCCCACACAATCACCTTTTCCAAAGAAGGAACGTTTTCCCTGAACTGGAGCCATTTATCGAGTTGTTCCTCGTTCTCCACAAAGAAAAACCTGGATTCAGAGTCCTTAACCACATACTCCACCTGGGACCAGGCGTTGGTGGTATAGACCCCCACCGCAACCCCTCCGGCGCCCTGGACACCCAGGTCAATAATCACCCACTCAGGGCAATTCTCTCCGATGATGGAGACACAATCTCCCTTGGCTAAGCCCATAGATATGAGGGCCGAACCCACATATTTGGCGAGCCGGTAGTATTCATCCCAGGAGATATCATGCCAGAGGCCATACTCCTTTTTGCGCATGGCCACGCGGTCGCCATACCTTTTGACAGTCCGCTTAAATACCTGGGGAACAGTTTCCAGGTTCATATTGGAGTTGACTCCCATTGCATTATTGCTCCGAATTCCGACCTCCTATCTGGGATTCTTAACTTTGGATTCCGAAATCCCAATTCCCCCTTCCCACTTCGGACCCTATCTCCACCTCTTCTTTCTCTTCCAGCGTTGATAGCCCTTGGCGGACTCCTCGGAGCGAATTCCCATATAGAATTCCTGCACGTCCTTGTCTTCCATAAGTTCCTTGGACTTTCCCTTCATGACGAATCGACCATTTTCCAAGATCAAGCCGAAATCAGAGATTTTCAAGGCCATGCGGGCGTTCTGTTCGACCAGCAAAATGGTAACATCCTCTTGATTGATGTTCTTGATGATGGTGAAAATGTCTTTAACGAGGATGGGGGAGAGCCCTAGGGAGGGTTCGTCGAGAAAGAGGAGCTTAGGCCGGTTCATGAGGGCCCGGCCGATGGCCAGCATCTGTTGTTCACCACCGGAGAGGGTGCCGGCCCACTGGTCTTCCCTTTGTTTGAGCACGGGAAAGTATCTGTAGATCTGCTGAATATCCTCTTGTATACCTCTGCGGTCTGTTCTTATATAGGCGCCCATTAGGAGGTTTTCTTTCACACTTAGCTCTTCAAAGACCTCTCTTCCCTCTGGCACGTACGATATCCCCATTCTAACAATTTCTTCAGGATCCTTTCCATCAATCCGCTTCCCCATAAACTCTATGGTTCCCTTGTCCGGCTGGTCATCCAGCAGGCCCATAACAGTTTTCAGGATGGTGGACTTCCCGGCCCCATTGTTTCCAAGAATCGTGGTAATGGTCCCCTGTACCACGGCCAGGGAAACCCCCCGCAGTGCGTATATCAGGCCGTAGAAAGTTTCTATATTTTTTATCTCAAGCAGCGGGCCCAATAAACTCATCCTCTCCTAAGTAAGCCTTTAAGACCTCAGGGTGATTCTGTACCCCGTCAGGAATATCTTCTGTAATGGGTTTGCCGAAATTAATCGCCAAAACGCGGTCAGATATATCCATGACCATCTTCATATCATGTTCAATCAACAAAATCGTAACCCCGAGCTCGTCCTGGATATCTTTGATCCAAAATATCAAGTCCTGCTTCTCTTCTGAGTTCATACCCGCAGAAGGTTCATCCAGAAGCAGAAGTTCAGGTTCCAGCGCCAGCGCCCGCCCCAGTTCAACCAATTTCTGGATGCCGTAAGGCAGAGCCCCTACAAACTGGTTTCTTGCGGCCTGTAGATCGAGTAAATCAATGATCTTTTCCACTCTCTCCCGGTGCTCAATCTCTTCTTTGGCCGCCTTGGAACCTCTTCTGTAAAAGGTGGCGCCTCTCCATACACCCGTCTTCATGTGGATGTGTCGTCCAAGCATCAGATTTTCCATGACCGTCATTCTTGAAAAGAGCTCGATGTTCTGAAATGTCCTGGCGATCCGCTTCTGGGCAACCTTGTGGGGTTTAAGCCCGGTTATATCTTCTCCCTTGAAAATGATAGCCCCCGCATCAGGTCTATAAAGTCCGCTGACACAGTTGAAAATAGTGGTCTTGCCAGCGCCATTGGGTCCAATAATGGAGAAGATGCTGCCAGGCTTCACATTGAAACTGACTCTGTCTACGGCCCTAAGGCCGCCAAAACTGATGGTGAGGCGATCTAAGAAGAAAAAATTGTCACTGGTCATTGGGTGTTTGTCCGTCGTCCGTCGTAAATGGTCCGTAGTCTATATTTCCACATTAAGGAATTCCGCAATCCACAATACGCACCCCCTCCCAACCCTCCCCCTTGAGGGGGAGGGCAGGGTGGGGGTGTTAGACTTTCCTCACATAATGTCTGGCAAAAAGTCCACTCGGTCTAAAGCAGAGTACGAGTACGATGATTCCAAAGGCGACTACTGATTTAAATTCAAGGGAGACATAGCCGCCAAACAGGTTTTCGATAATCCCCAGCATGTATCCCCCGAGTGCGGCGCCAACCAGTGTGGTCATGCCACCAAGGACGGCTGAGGCAAAACCTTTCAAAAGTGGGTCCAGCATAAGGGATGGATCCAGCGTCGCAATAGGGGCCAGCAACATCCCTGCCACAGCCCCTATGACCGAACTCATACCCCAAGTGATTGAGAGGATCCTTTTGGTACGAATACCGTTAATCCGTGCAGCCATGGCGTTCTGCTGGGTCGCTTTCATGGCGATCCCTACCTTGGTGTACCTAAAGAAAAGAAAAAGGAGAAACATCAATACGAGCGTGATGAGGAGTGTGGCAGCATTCAAATAGCTCAACACGGCAGGCCCCAGACTAACCGTGTCAAAGTCGGAGACTGGGAAGGGGAGATCCCTCTGTTCTGCGCCCCATTTCCAGCTCGCGAGACCATAAAGCATCATCTGAAAACCCAATGTTATAAGGATAAGGCTCAGGATGTTGGGTTCTTTCGCCCTTCTTAGGAAAACAAACTCCAAAAATGCGCCTAAAGCAGCAGCAAAAAAGAGCGCCCCAAGGAAGGAAAGGGCAAAAGAATGCTCGTAGGAGACGAGCAACATATAGGCCACAAACGTGGAGATCATGGCCATTTCACCTTGGCCGAAGTTGGGGACCTCTGAGGTCTTGTAGATGATCACCATGGCCAAGGCGATGAGTGCATACAGGCTGCCATATGAGAGTCCGCTTATGATGAGCTGGAGAAACATAGAGTAACTCCCCCACCCCCACCCAAAGCCTCCCCCTCAAGGGGGAGGGCAGGGAGGGGGTGTTAAAATGGCCAAGTCTTCCAGTAGATCTTAGTTCTTATCCAAAAGCCGTAGAGACCCAGCGGCTCGAACACCACGATCAAAACAATGATTAAGCCGAAGACGATGCTTGCAACGTTGGGTAGGCCGGTCAAGCTCATCCAGCCCTTTGAAAATGAGACCAAAGCAGTCCCGATGTGGGGCAGTTCCTGGATCTTGTCCAACGTGAGCATGAGCCATGTCATGACGATTCCACCCATAATAGAGCCGAAAATGGAACCCAATCCCCCAACGATCACGAACGCCAGAAAATAGATGGAGAGGATGAAGTTGAATGTACTTGGGTTGATAAAGCCGAGCAGAAAAGCGAAAAGCCCGCCGGCAACACCCGCATAAAAGGCACTAACGGCAAAGGCGAGGGTTTTGTAATAGACCAGGTTCACCCCCATGGTCTCGGCTGCGATGTCGCTATCGCGGATAGCAATAAACGCCCTACCCACCTTTGTTTTCATCAGGTTACGGGCCGCCATGACCATGAGAAACGCAATGGAAACAATCAAAAAATACTTCTGCGCATCGGTCTCAAGAATGTAGGAGCCAAAAGGTTTAAAGAGATCTAAAGGGGGCGGCTCAAGGCCCATCCTTCCTCCAAAGATCTGCCAGCGCCCTATGACCTGGGTGATTGCCATGCCAAATCCCAGTGTGGCGATAGCCAGATAGGGACCCTCCAACCTGAGAGCTGGCAGGCCCAAGATAAAACCGAAAAAGGCTGCAATGAATGCTGCGAGCACCAGTGCAAGGAGAAAAGGGAAATTAAGGTGGGTCATGAAAAGTACAGTGAAATAGGAACCAAGCGCGAAAAAACCGGCATGTCCTAAGGAGATCTGGCCGGTATAGCCCACAAGGATATTCAGACCGAGTGTAACAATGACGTGAATGGCCATGTAGTTGGCCATATAGATATAGTAGGAGGATCCCGTAAGTTTCGGGATCAGGAAGGGAAAGACGATCAGGAAGGCAATGAGCATCATAAACCAGAACCAGAGGACTTTACTGTCCAAAAGTTGGATATCCTCATAGTAGTTCCTCTTCATGTCCATGGTGAAAGCGCCTCACTCTTCGTTGTGTTATTCACCTTTGCATCCTCCGTAGCAGGCTACTGCGGAGGACGGGGACGTGGTTGCCTCGCGCTTTGGCACGACGAGCTTCACTTTTTGTCAAATTTTTCGACCAGCTTCTTGTAATAAATCTCCTTTTCCTCCAGTAGAGGAGATTTATGGCCCATCATGTTCAGTTTCGTGATCTTGTAATTGATCTGCTTAATCTGGCGATATCTTTCTTTTTCATCAGGAATGCTCTCCAGCATATCTTCCATCTGCCGGATCTCCTTTTTGAGCGTAAGCTCGGGTGGGAGACAGTCTGCGTTCTTCAATAACTTGTAGGCCAACCGGAGATCCTCTGGGACACGACTATCGTCTTCGAAGTTCAATGGTTCGCCTTGGCCAGGAAGGTCATCAAATTCCCCTCTTTCCATGGCCTCCCTGATCCTCTGCTCGGCTATCTTCAAATAAGGTAACATGTGTGCTCCAGAAATTATCTACCAACTCAGCGCGCAAACTTGGTGGCTTTCCCAAGAAACAAGGTGCAAAGCGGAGCAAATCCTTCATCAGCGTGAGAATAGGGTGCGAGGTTGGCAGGCCATTAATATACGATTTCGAATAAGTTTTCAAGTTCAATAAATATCCTTTATTCTTGACATGATAGGGGGCATTGGTTATTCCCACATGGAGATTTTTCAAATGGGGAACAAATACGTTTGCGGGTTTTTTGTTTGGCGTGCTAAATAGGCATTAAGAGGCATATCGTATTACGATGGTTGATGCGTTAGACAAGAAGGTAATTGGACTCATTCAGGGGGACCTCCCACTCGACCCCAGGCCCTTTGCCGTGATGGCCGAAAAGATAGGCATTAGCGAAGCTGAGTTTGTAGAAAGGGTTAGATCTCTCAAAAAGAGGGGGGTTATCAGGAGATTTGGCGCCACATTGAGACATCAAGAGGCAGGTTTCAGCTCCAACGCCATGATTGCCTGGGTCGTGCCGGAACGCGAGGTGGACAAAGCGGGAGAGACTATGGCCCAATTTCGCGAAGTGACCCACTGTTATCAGAGAAGGCCACAGAAGGACTGGAAATACAATCTCTACACCATGATCCACGGGGATAACGAGAATGAATGTTTTAAAATAGCCCAGCGTATCTCACATGAGACTGGAATTGAGGAGTATATTCTGCTTTTTAGTGAGAAGGAGTTTAAAAAGACGAGCATGCGATACTTCTGATTTCGAGTGCCTAAAGTGAACTAGAGTGATCTAAAGTGCCTAAATTTGATGGAGCAAAAATACGTCCAAAGTAGTTCCTCATTATTCAACTTTAGCTGATTTAAGGCATGTTAGCTCACTCAGCGGAGCGACGCCATGCTGAGAATGGTTATGGGATGGAAATTCAAGTTTTGTTGAATAGAGGGACGTTAAATGAAGTAAGCAATTTCTTGGAGATTTAGCATGGGTGAGAAGTCGAAGGCGTTATTTGAAAAGGCAAGAAAAATTATACCAGGAGGGGTTAATAGCCCAGTGAGGGCTGGAAAGGCGGTGGGCATTGATCCCCCCTTCATCGATAGAGCAGGGGCCTGTTTCTTATGGGACATGGAGGGAAACCAGTACGTGGATTACGTCTGCTCATGGGGACCCATGATTTTGGGGCATGCACATCCAGAAGTGGTCAAGGCCTTAGAGGAGAGGGTACGGAAAGGTACGAGTTACGGCGCCCCAACTGAGCTAGAAGTGGAAATGGCGGAAACGATCATAAATATGGTGCCCTCCATCGAAATGGTTAGAATGGTAAATTCTGGGACTGAGGCCACAATGAGCGCCATCCGTCTCGCTAGGGGTTTCACAGGTAGGGAGAAAATTATCAAGTTTGAGGGCTGCTATCATGGGCATGCAGACAGTCTGCTGGTGTCAGCCGGGTCAGGTGTGGCAACTTTTGCCATTCCAGGTTGCCCGGGTGTACCTGCAAATGTGGCCGGGCAGACCATTTCACTTCCCTTCAATGACTTAGATGGTATTGTTCAGGCCTTTGAAAAATTCGGTTCAGAGATAGCCGCTGTTATCATTGAGCCCATTCCTGGAAATATGGGGGTTATTGTCCCCAAAAAGGAATTCTTGACAGGGCTGAGGGAAATTACCACGGAACAGGGCACACTCCTCATCTTTGATGAGGTGATCAGTGGCTTCAGGGTGGGTCCAGGGGGGGCCCAAGAACTTTATGGCGTGATGCCCGATCTCACCTGCCTAGGTAAGATTATTGGAGGCGGCTTGCCAGTAGGCGCCTATGGAGGCAGGAGGCAGATTATGGAAAAGATGGCACCTGAGGGGAGCATCTATCAAGCCGGAACCCTGTCTGGTAACCCTCTGGCCATGGCCGCGGGTCTTGCCACCCTGAGCGTCCTCCAAAACAAGGGTGTTTACCGGGAGCTGGAAGAGAAAGGGAGAATGCTCTTTTCCGGTCTGGAGGATGCCGGCAAATCAGCAGGTGTGAAAGTGGTTGTAAACAGAATTGGATCCATGGGATCCCTCTTTTTTGGGGAATCCCCTGTGACGGATTTTGCCTCAGCAAAGGCAAGTGATGCGGACAAATACAAAGGCTATTACGCAAGTATGCTGGAGCAGGGGATATATCTGGCGCCATCAGCTTTCGAGGCCTGTTTCGTTTCAATTGCTCACGATGAGAATAGCATCCAAAAAACCATTGACGGTGCTGTAAAGAGTTTTAATTCCCTTTCCTGAAAGGCTATAGTATATTGAAAATATTGGATTTTAACGGATATTCATTGTGGGCGGAGGGAATTCCCTGATCAATGTCCAAAACGGGAACTTGAGCTTGTGAAATCTTTCTAAAAATCTATTGACTTTGCAGAAAGGACTGTGATAGAGACAACGCGGTCTCAGGCAGATGGGCAGGACTAGCGGTCTTGAAGATCAATGGATGAGGAAACCAAGAAGCTTATCAGGGGCCTCTACTATCTTAGCACAGTTGGTCTGTCCATGGCCCTTGCGATTGCAATTGGCGTGGGGATCGGCTACTACCTGGACAAATGGCTAGGAACGAGTCCCTGGATGTTTTTTGTTTTTTTGGGTTGTGGTATCGCAGCGGCGTTCAAGAACCTACATGTCATGTATAAAAGGGGCAAAAAGTATTTCGAGTGAGAACAGGATGGACTGGGAAAAGGTATACAAGGATCTGAAAAAGCTGAACTGGTTCAGCCTTCTTATAATGAGTCTAATAAGTTATTTCCTGTTAAGTTCGTCCTTCACCTTGGGGATCATCCTAGGTGGATTCATCATTATTGCCAATTTCAAGGTCCTTCAACATACAATCCGCCGTGGGTTTTCCGCCCATGGCGTCATGAACGCTTCAAAGTTCTTTATTATCCTGAAGTATTACTTGAGACTCTTGGTGTTGGGAGCGGTTATCTGCTATGTGATTAAACGCGGGTGGGTCGATCCTGTAGGTCTAGCCGTTGGCCTTTCAACAGTATTTATCAGCATCGTCAGTTTCGGAATCAGGACAGCCTTGAAAACAGTTACCGGGGAGGCGACTTAAAGATGGAGCACCACTATTACTTCCTGACTGAAATCCTTAGCGCCTTTGGGCTTGGACACTTTGCGCACGAATACCAACACGTCATTTATTCATGGTTCGTGATGCTCATCATGATTATCGGTGGTGCATTACTCGTCAGAGGTGTCCAACTGCTCCCCAGGAAGCGACAGAACTTTTTGGAAATTGTGATCGAAGGTCTGGAGAATTTCATGGTGGACGTCACGGGGCCTGAGGGAAGAACCTTTTTCCCTTACATTGCCACCATTTTTCTCTACATCTTCATATGCAACCTGATCGGACTTGTGCCCGGATTCTTCTCGCCCACCGCCAACATCAATACGACCTTGTCCATGGCCATATGCACCTTTATCTTGACCCATGCGATAGGGATTAAGTTTCATGGTGCCAAATATATCAAGCACTTCCTGGGACCTGTCTGGGTGCTGGCCCCTTTGATGTTTGTCATTGAAGGGATTGGGCACCTTGCGCGCGTTATGTCATTGAGCGTCCGACTTTTTGGCAACA
>Ga0111161_1098_pt1 | contig 14108 bp, 18 predicted proteins | sample DeeMarSeWOR28_12_FD_80264 | JGI IMG/M metagenome (GOLD analysis project Ga0111161, IMG submission 80264) | Nitrospira bacterium SG8_3
TATCCTCTTTATTTGTGGCGGAACCTTTAACGGTCTTGATAAAATTATAAAGAGCCGAATCGGAAGCAAAGCCATGGGCTTTGAAGCGGATATTCAGAGTGCACAGGAAGAGGATACCAATGCGATCATGGCACTTGTTCAGCCCGAGGATCTTATAAAGTTTGGACTCATCCCTGAATTTATTGGCAGGATACCCATTGTTGCATCGCTCAGCGATCTGAGCATAGATGCGCTCGTAAGAATACTCACAGAGCCCAAAAACGCTCTCGTCAAGCAGTACGAGAAGCTCTTCGAGCTTGAGGGCGTGGAACTCAAATTTACCAGCGAGGCCCTTCTAGCCGTGGCCAAAGATGCCCTTAATCGCAAGTCTGGCGCACGCGGTCTGAGGGCCATCCTTGAAAATGTCATGTTGGATATCATGTATGATCTCCCAAGTATGACAGGCGTTCAGGAATGTGTTGTTGGAGAAGAGGTTATAAACAGAGGTGAGTCCCCTCTATTACTCTATGAAAACCAGGTAGGGTACGCTTAAGCCATGTTTAACTTAACAAAGAAGGATTCTACAGAATTTGAAGCGGGCGAAAGCTTCCAATATCCCCTTTTGCCCCTGAGGGACGTGGTTGTCTTTCCTAACATGGTCGTTCCCCTTTTCGTGGGAAGGGAAAAATCCATCAAGGCCCTCGAGTATGTCATGTCTCACGAGAAGGAAATATTCCTTTCTTCTCAAAAGGACGCCAAGGTGGATAATCCGTCCAGGAAGGATATATATCTCTGTGGTACCCTTGGAACGGTTCTGCAACTTCTCAGGTTGCCCGATGGCACCGTCAAGGCCCTAATTGAGGGCAAGCGGAGAGCTAAGATCGAGAATTTCTTGGATGATCAGCCATTCTTCATGGTGGAAGTTAGCATAAGTCCAAAAGAGGCTGAGGCGGGTATTGAAACCAAGGCCCTGATGAGAACTGTAATGGAGGCCTTTAAGGAGTATGCCAAATTAAATGACAAAATCGGCAAGGACCTTGTCTCTACGGTGACATCCATGGAAGACCCATCTCGTCTAGCCGATACCATAGCGGCCCATCTCGCCTTAAAGGTGCATGATAAACAGGATCTTCTCGAAACTGTAGATGTGAATGAGAGGATGGAAAAGCTCTTTGAGAAACTTCGCAATGAGATCAACATCCTGGCCTTAGAAAGTCGTCTGAAGAAAAGAGTCAAGCGACAGATGGAAAAGACCCAAAAGGATTATTACCTAAACGAACAGATGCGGGCCATTCAGAAGGAGATGGGGGCAAAGGATGATTTCAAGGCGGAGCTGGATGAGCTGGAAAAGAGAATAAAGAGAAAGAGGTTATCCAAGGAGGCCCATGGGAAAGTCTGGCAGGAATTTAAGAAGTTGAAGATGATGTCTCCCATGTCGGCTGAGGCCACTGTCGTGCGAAATTACATTGACTGGATTCTAGCGCTTCCATGGTATGAGCGAACCAAGGACAAGATGAACATAGAAGAGGCTGAAACCATTCTCGAAGAAGATCATTATGGCCTGCACAAACCGAAACAGAGAATTCTAGAATATCTGGCCGTACAGACCTTGACCAAGAAGATCAAGGGGCCGATACTCTGTTTTGTTGGGCCTCCGGGTGTGGGAAAAACGTCCCTGGCCAAGTCTGTGGCAAGGGCCACGGGCCGCAACTTTGTCCGTCTCTCTCTGGGCGGCGTCAGGGATGAGGCAGAAATTAGGGGGCACCGGAGGACCTATATCGGTGCCCTGCCAGGCAAGATCATCCAATACTTGAGAAAGGCCAAGTCCAACAATCCGGTTTTCTGTTTGGACGAAGTGGATAAGATGAGCACGGACTTTCGCGGCGATCCTTCTGCGGCTCTGCTGGAGGTTCTGGATCCGGAACAGAACTTTGCGTTTAACGATCACTACCTTGATCTGGACTACGATCTTTCAGAGATTCTCTTTATCACTACAGGGAACACGCTTCACAGTATACCCCTGCCTTTGCAGGACAGGATGGAAATCATCAGGCTACCCGGCTACACAGAATTGGAGAAACTGAACATCGCCAAGCAGTTCCTCGTCAAGAAACAGATCCAGGAGAACGGCCTTAATGCGAAAAATGTGAATTTTTCAGATAAGGCGATCCTCACCATCATAAGAAATTATACAAAAGAGGCGGGTGTTCGTAATCTGGAGCGGGAGATCTCTTCCGTTTGCCGCAAGGTTGCCAAAGAGGTGGTGAAAAGAGGGAAGGATACAAAGATCCAGATTGGTGCCACCTCCATACACAAGTATTTGGGTGTGCAAAAATTTCGCTTTGGCCGTACCGAGGAAAAAGATGATATCGGGCTAACCACCGGCTTGGCATGGACCGATGTGGGAGGCGAACTCCTGCAGACGGAGGCAGCCATTATGCCGGGGAAAGGAAACCTGGTGCTCACAGGGAAACTGGGGGAGGTGATGCAGGAATCTGCCCAGGCTGCGCTAAGTTACGTGAGATCAAGGTCAAGGCAACTCAGAATCCCGGATGACTTTTATGAAAACATTGATATACATATCCATGTTCCTGAGGGAGCCATACCCAAAGATGGGCCTTCCGCCGGTATCGCGCTTGCCACTTCTATCGTCTCCGCCCTCACAAGGAGGCCTGTAAGGCGTGATATCGCTATGACCGGTGAAATAACCCTGAGGGGCAGGGTCCTTCCCATCGGCGGGCTAAAGGAGAAGATCCTGGCCGCCCACAGAGGGGAGGTCCGCAAGGTCCTTATTCCGTTGGAAAACAAAAAGGACATAGAAGAAATCCCCAAGAAGATCCTCAGAAAAGTGGATCTGGGTTTGGTCGATCATATGGATAGCGTTTTACAAGAGGCTCTGGTGGTAAAGAAGGGGGAAGAGCTGTTTGCTCCGAAAGAAGAATGTGAACCTTTTTGCGTCGAATCGGCCCAGGAATCAAAACCAGCCGCACCCGAAGTGACTGCCCACTAATTTTTCAGCAATCAAAATCCCATTTTTTTTGGTCGCTCTTTCCTCTGATCGCCGGTGAAAAACATAAAATCGGATGCTGGATGTAACCAATACCTTAGATGAGTATTCGGTGCTTTTCAGGTTAACAGCAAAGCCGCTCCATTTATATTGACAAACCCGGTGTCAAAGCTTAGGGTACAGGTCGATTGAACGATTCACTCCTCATTGATTTTGGGCGGGTAGCTCAGCGGGAGAGCATCGGCCTTACAAGCCGGGGGTCGCAGGTTCAAATCCTGTTCCGCCCACCAGTTTATGACCCAATCAAGCCAAACTTGCTTGGGAGTTATTCGTTAATCGTTATCAGTTAATGGATCTTTGAGATCAGCAACGAAGGCAATGTATCGATGGTGATTCGAGGTATAAGAAGTAAAATAATTCTTCTGCTATTAACGTATAACAATTAACCAATAACGTTCAATTGCGAAACAAACGGGGGCGTAGTTCAGTTCTGGTTAGAACGCCGGCCTGTCACGCCGGAGGTCGCGAGTTCGAGTCTCGTCGTCCCCGCCAGTAGATAATAAAAGCCTATCTCTTTCGAGATGGGCTTTCTTATTGACAGCCCGGCCTTCTAACCTTGGCACTTTCCCATGCCTTATTTTGTTTACATAATTAGGTCAGAGCTGGACGGCAGCTATTATACCGGCTCCACCCGTGACCTCTCTGAGCGGATAGAGCGTCACAATCAAGGCCGCTCAAAATACACGAAAGCTAAGAGGCCTTGGGAGCTGGTCTATTATGAGGAATTTCCTAAGCGATCCTAAGCAGTTAGGCGTGAAAATGAGATAAAAGGGAGGAATCAGTGGGTCAAGATTGCCGGAATCCCACATGCTCCGAATAATCCTGCTTAACGTGTTGTCCTCACTTTTGGCACAGCTAAGGGCCGAGGCGAATTCCTCATCGAGTACAATAGGCGCTTATCATCAACGCCGGGATCAACAGTAACCCAATCTCCCCCGCCTGCCTCTAATCCTACCTCCAAAAGTGTGTAAGTACTTACCAATAGGTGGAATTTGATTTCTCATATCTATGTATCCTCTTCCTTCTTTTTTGGATGCCCTCTTTTATAACTTAGCTTAACTATTTGGAATTAAACATTAATCCATGGAAAAGCCATTTTGGCATTTCTCTTGTAGGAAAAACATCTCAGCATCCTGACGCAATGGTACATTGTTCAGAAATGTCCATGAGAGTGTGCAAGGAAAAATGAGACTACCAAAGATAAGAGTTAGAATGGACGTATTAGAGATGGTTGCATTGCAGTACGAACCAAGTGTTGGCAATTGGCACATAAGCACAGTGCGGGAGATGTTAAGGGGTAATTTTGCCGCCTTTATGAGGGACGTCAAGGATTGCTGGATATGTATGGGCATTTTTGATGACCGCAGACAAGCCGAGGAAGCTTTGGAATAGACTTCTCACTTGAGTCAGAAAAACTTCTTGAAAGGCCCACTCAAAGCGCGGGCCTTTTTGCTTGACATTAAGGGGTAAATGTCTTTGCATTAATTTGACGGCAGTGTTTCGTATTTTGCTTTTGAGTTGGCGTAAAAGGAGGCGAATTGGCCAAGAATTTCTGAAGGAGGTCACCATGATTGATTTCAGTCTGTTGGAAAAAGTGGAGTCTTTCAAACGCCTGGACGAGAAACAACTTGAAGCCGTGCGGCCATTTTGCGAGGAAGTTACTTTTTACCTTGGTGACAAGCTTTTTACTGAGGGCGATGATGCCCTGCACATGTGGGCCGTTATTGAAGGGCAGGTGGATCTCAGATTTGAAATGCCGGAAAGAGGCCCCGCAGCGGCAGAGCAAACCATCACATCCGTAGAGGTTAGAGAAAAAGACGCCGAAGCCAAGACATTGGGATGGTCCTGCTTTGTTCCGCCATACAAAATGAGACTTTCGGCCTACGTTGTAACCGATACTTGCAGAATAGTCCGCGTTGCAAAGAATGACCTTCTTCGCCTTTTCAATGATGACCCCTTAATGGGATATCGGTTCATGTCTTACATGATTACTGTCGTGGGATACCGGTTTCATCAGTTTCAGGCCTATGTGGCCAAGAACCTGGGCGAAGATCTAATAAGCGGTTGGTAGCCTGAAAGGGACGCAATATCCTACCACTTCTTCAGAGGCAGTTCTTCGCCAACTATTTGGAATTATTGGATAGTTTCATATGCCTTGGCGGCGAAAAGAGATTCAGCAAAGATGGATTCCCATATCGGTTTCCTTTGACTTTGCCTTAAGGTTATTCCTGGTCCGGCACTTACCTTTCTTGATCACGCTTGTTCAACTTTGTGGTAACCGCCTGGTCAACCCTTTCCTGCCAATCAGACCTTACGGAGTAGCAGGTGAGCATTCGGTCAACTAGAGTCTGCATTGTAAGACCGCGCTGGAGTGCTATTCCCCTCACATGATTCCACAACGCCGGATTGACCCGAATCGATTTTGAAACCAACTTCATGGAGTCCCCTTTTTTCGAAGATTATTTTACTTGTCAAACAATCAAATTAAACTTGGAATGTCAAGGAAAAAAAGATTGTTAAGAAAAATGGTTGGTTTTTAAAGAGGTCTTGATTTCCCTGCGAGAGGAGGCACACCTTACCCAAGTCCAAGTTATCATTCCTTGAGAAGAAGCAGACAGCCATTCCACAAAGAAAGTTCCCGATAAGTTGCCGATCCATGTGCTACGTTCGCCGTCGGAGCGAAGCGGGCTTGTCAGCCACTGGCAGGGCCCCCTTGCAGGCCCATGTCTGTCTCTTGTTAAGTCCTGGTGCCGTGGGGCTTCTTTGCGAACGAAGATATGGTTGCATTCTATGAAATTATGACAAGATAATATAATGTTGTAAGACTTTATTAAAGCGGCACATTAGCTTATTCGTGGTGATGATTAACAAGCAATAGGACGCATTTGATGGAGGGGCGATCGCAAGGCGATCGACGGGTAAGAAAGTCACAGTCAAACTCAACAAAAAATCTAATAGTGTGAAGGAAATAAAAATTCGTGTGGGAACATTTGAGGATGAACACGTCTCAAAAGATATTCTCGATACCATGAAGAAGTATTTCTGAGAAGTGAGTAAATTCTTGCCATATCGTGGAACTTGATTACTTATGTTTGGGTGTTTTCTTGCCCATTTCCTGCAGAATTCATGGGTTGGGCCTGCCTAAGTAACCATAATCACAAGAGATCCTGATCTGACCTGATTTGGTATTAATCTTGCCATAATCTTTGAAAGGCTGGTCGTTGGAAGTGTTAAGCCAGCTCCTCGGTTATTATTCATTTTGCTGGCTGGCTGAACTGTCTCACATACTCGCATGGAAGTGGAAATGGAAAGAGCCTATATCGGTGAAATACATTCCCCAAAAACACTGGCCCTAATACTGCTCATTCTTCTACTCAGCATAACGGATGCCTATTTGACATTGGATTTAATCAACCAAGGGGCGGTTGAATTAAACCCAATAATGGCTTACTACCTGAACCACGGTGCACTTACGTTTTTCGGAATGAAATATTTATTGACTTGTGCGTCTATCATCGTAATCCTGATTATTAAGGACTTGTACTTATTTAGGACCAAGGTTCAAGGCAAAATTTTATTCGTCTTCCACCTCATCGTATTAACTTCCGTGGTTCAATGGGAATTATACTTGATTTTGTTTTATCAGAGATAGTGTCACGCTGCCAACAAACTGAAAATGCCATTTCTGGATTTGTAGGGTCTCCACTCGACTGCCACAAAGGCACACCTCTATCAGACTCCATGCGCTCCTAACTGGGTTTCGTCCTTTACCCATTGCCTCTCAGCGCTTGTTCTGTTCACTAGCAAAGTAGATTCCGCGTGCTTAATGCTAGAAAATGGGGATTTCTAGTACCCCGCCCTGGAAGTCTAATAATAAATCATTAATTACCTTTCCCAAGTATTAGAAGAAAATCATACTTTCAACCGATTGGTTTTCTTAGCGATGGGAGGTAAAATCCACTTAAAATTATGATAAGTCCGGATGGACATTCGGGTAAATTGCGAAGAGATATCCAATCATATGTGGGGGGTGTGAGTTTTGGCTACTTCACCTAAGAAACGCAAGTTTCACAGAGTCAGGGCCAAATGGCCAATTACAATAATTACCAATGACAGCATAATAGCAGGAGAATCATGGAATATCACTGCGAATGGGATATTCACCCACTGTAGAGAGCAATTGCGTGAGAATGAAACGTATCGGATGATCATTGGGCTCCCCAAGAAGCGTTATCTGGCGGTCAAGGGGAAGTTGATATGGTCTAATCTGAATGGCGTTGACCCCAATGGGACCTTTTCAGATATGGGCTTTTCTTTTGTGAAACTCTCTGAAGAAGACCGACATCTTCTTAAACATGCGGTTTCAAATGATCTTGCATAAAGTGCTAAATTTGTAAAAAGGGGAATTCATATGAGCCAACTTTGTATTATGAGCGAAAAAGATGGACCCCGGTTTTTTGAATTGAATCATGGAATCACCTATGTTGGGCGCTCCGCTATTAATGATGTTCAAATCAAAGACAACTATGTCTCTCGTGAACATTTATTGCTGCGAAAAGTAGGGGATAAAATCTTAGTGAGAGATCTTGGAAGCAAAAACGGTACCTTTGTGAATGGCAATCAGATACACTCTGGTACTGAGTTTGAAGTAAAGGAAGGGGCTTCCATTGTTATTGGTATGAGCGTGATCTGCCTGGGGGAAAAGGGTTCAGATGAAGTGCTAGCGCTTATCGGTTCTGTCAGCGCTTCCAAGGCGCATGGCGCCACGGATACACTCGTTTCAAGAAAAGCTGGATTGCGGCCTGTGATACATAGACCCAACAATGTGGGATCGAGTCTGACGCTTGGCACTTGGCATGCATCCAATATTCAGTTTTCGGAGAGCAGTTGAGCAAGACTAATCAAAGAAGAAAGCGGGAGATACACAAATGCCCTTCTTTAATCGCAAGAAAAGTATAGACAGAAGAACAGGGAAAGACCGTAGAAAGTCGGATTCTTCAGCCAAAAGCGGGTTTGAGCGAAGGGGTAATACGGATAGACGAATGAGTTTATATGACCGTTTGCCTGAAAACCAGAGAAATACCGTGGAAATTATTATAAAGCATCTGGAGAAGCAAACCGGGTAAAGAAAAGAAATAGTGCAAAAACCACTTCCTTTTATCTTCTCTCCGAAGCATCTCTAAAGCATTCGGAATAGCTTTTATCATCTTTAGATTGATATCCCTAAAACAAATCAAAGATTTTGCATTCAAGTCTCTTTTTTCCTGCCTCACCATCTCCACCTTGGAGGAAAAGTTTCTGCCCTTCTCATGCCTTCTCGGTCACCCATGCCGCTTGTAACCTCAGATATTTATGAAAATTTTGATGTGAAAATCAAAGCCTTGTTTTTTGGCACGGTTCATGCTCCATAATAATGTGCGCAGGGAAAAGCAAAGCATGAGAAAAGAAGAACATAGGGAACGAAGGAAGTATCAACGATTCCGCGCAAAAGATGGGGCTTTGATAGAGCTGCGCTCTCATCGTGGTAAATTGGGTGAAATTATAGATATTAGCAAGGGAGGGCTCGCTTTTCGTTACATTGATATAGGAGATAGACCGAAAGGGTCTTTTGAGGTGGACATATTTTTGAAGGAGACGGGTTTTCGTTTGGAAAAGGTGCCGGCAAAGACCGTTTCCGATCTCAAGACGACCCAGTATTTCCCTTACAGTTCAACGAAAACCAGACGACAGGGCGTACAATTTGGTGAGCTCACACGCGATCAGATCTCCAAGCTGGAGGACTTCATCAAGAACTGCACAACAGGTGAAGTGTAGTTACCGATTCGGCTGATCAGTGACCACGGGCCTAAAATAACTGTAACGGTCACCATGGCACTACTTCTTTGTCGCCTACACACCTTTAAGCGGTTTCCTTTCTGCGATGTTTGGGAAGTCAAATATGCACAACAATTTGTGCATCTTGCACAGTTTAATGTGCATCTTTTTGGACTGATCATCCGAGCGCTTTGAAATAACCATCCGGAAATAAAAGACAAACCTCTCCTCAGTTGTTTTGGTATCTTTTTTGCTCAATTTGAACCTGGGGTTTGTTTTCCTATCTGTGGGCCAAGTCCTTTGAATCATAAATACGTAGCAAAATTATCACGCAGGGGTTGGTTTTTCCTGCGGCGGGGCCGAACTGCCAGAGTCAGGCGGCAAAGGGTCTGGAGGCTCAAGCCTTGAACTGCTCAGCAAATGGGGTTGAGCATCGCTCTATGATCAAGTCAAGAAAATGCTCACCCTAGTGTCAGACCGAAACACTAAGCCGTACAAGGGGGTGATTTTATGGTCGGCGAGTTCGTTATGCTCGAGGAGATTAAAAACATCTGTTACTGGGCAAGCTTCATGTTACCCATACTGATTTGCTCTCCCTTTATCCTCACTAGATTGACTTACAAACTTCTTATATGGATGCGTGGCAAGTCATCCAAATTAAAGTGGGAAGATAATTATATCCAACGTTTGTCCATGAACCTCGGAAACCCCTAACACAACAAGTTAACCGAACCGACTTGCTTTACTCAGCAGTCATGGGGCCCTGATCCAAAGGGCAACAGATCTATTCCCAGTTAAGCTTACACAGAGCAAGAGGGGAGTGAAGCTTATGGACAAGCTAGAGAGCCTCCTAGATATTTTGTCGTCAGACCGTGAATATGAAAAACGTTTCGTCATCGCAAAGGTCTCAAAGAGTTGCATTTGGTGTGGGGAGGAGGCCGTGGAGTTTAGAGACGCATCCGCCAGACTGGAATATTTTGTCTCAGCCCTCTGTCAGAAGTGTCAGGACGAGTTTATTGGTGGAGGTGAGGAATAAGGGTATGAAAAAAGGAACACCTTGTGTGCACTTATAAGTCAAAGACCCCGCTTATTGCTAAATAGGTTTGGGCTAAGCGTTTGCAGATTGAGGGAAAAGGTTTCAAAGCCCGTTTTGGTATCTTTCTTGCTGTCAGTTTAAATGGCAAGGGGGTTATCTCATGGTGGGAGAATTCGTTTTACTGACGGACATGAGTGGTATTTGTCAGTGGACAAATACTTTATTGGTCACAGTGGCCTGCATTCCTTTTGTTCTTTTCGCCTTGCTACACAAATCTATTCCAACAAGACGTGGCGAACTCTTCAAATTAGAATGGAAGGAAGACTACTTTGAGAGGGGTTGCCGAACCGTTACCCAGCCAGAGGATGATGCTCAACAGAAGAACAGGGTTGAAGATGGCGAGGGGGAAATTCAGGTTCCTGGCCTCCAAGATCCCCAGTCGACGGATATGCATAAGCAGACCAATTAATCAAACCATGCCTAAACTGTTTTCCCAGTCTATATAGGCATGATGCCTAAACATTGAGGGTATCTGTTCTCATTCCTGCTGAGACCATCCTGCCCATAAGGCCTCACCGGTCGCCTTCAGTTACGCCTACACGTCAGGGTCTAATAAGGAATTTCGAACCGGAAAATCAGGCATTCCCCGATTGACTATCCTAAGGGAACAGTTTTTATAATCATCTTTAGGCATGTGGGGGGCCTAACACGGTTTGGAAGGCATTGCTGACATCTTGAGATGATCAAGAGGGGTTAATCAATCATGGCCAAGCTCTATATCCTTGGAGGCCCAGAAAAGGGCAAGTCTTTTACCCTTGAAAGCGACCTTGTGACCATTGGCAGGGGCTCTGAGAGCAATATACGAGTAACCGACAAATCTGTGTCTCGGAGGCATTTGGAAATTATCAGGAAAGGGGATAGGTATTTCGTAAAAGATCTAAAGAGTAAGAATGGGACCTTTGTAAATGAGGAGCAGATAGAGCCTGGGAAGCCATTTGAAATAGAACAGGGGCATCCAATCGCTGTTGGCAAGACTTTGTTTTGCATCGGTGAAGCATATTTGGGGGAAGATGAGGACCTTATGACTGTGCTTGACTCAGTGGATCTCGCTAAAGAGATGAGCGAGAGCGGCACGGTCTTCGTACAAGATAGGCCTATGACTCCGCAAAGCAATATAGAATTGCTCTATAAAGTTTCCCATATTCTAAAGCAATCGCTAAACATCAATGAAATCTTGGAAAACATATTACGGGACCTCCTAGTTCTCCTCAAAAGGATCGATAGGGGCGTTTTCATCCTTGTGGATAAGAAGACGGGAGAATTATCAGATCCCATTTCTCATCTCAAAAAAGTGAACGGGGATTCCTCTAGGTCCTTTAGTCGGAGCATCGTGAATCGGGTAGTGAAAAGGGGGAGGCCGGTTGTCATGTTGGACACCCTTAACGAAGACGAAGCTGATCTATCAGCGAGCATGCACTCCATGCAAGTCCGCTCCGTCATGTGTGTTCCCTTGATTAGTAGGTCGCAACTCCGGGGTGTTATCTATGTGGACTCAGTCAACAAACCCTACGGTTTTCGCAGAGATGATCTTTCTCTGCTCAGTGCCCTAAGTGTGCCGGCCGCTATCGCCATAGAGAATGCCTCATTTCACCAGGAAGCAGATACGTTGACATAGAGCCAAGTCTCCACCCACTTCAATTACACTCCCATTTATTTTTATATCCTCAATGCGCAGCAATTATTGAGCGTTTTTCAAAATCTGCGTCCAATCTATGTTTTCGTGAGTTCCGGGGTTTCCAGGAAGGAGAACAATTCGATTGCAGAATCGCTTAGAGCGTCGGTCTCCCTTGAAATCTTTTTTCACATGTTGTAGGTATGCTTGGGTGTTTTCATCTCGCAGCGAGAGGGACAAGCCAGCACCCTGAGGGAGGCGTTATCAAAGATGCATTATGAAGAACTGCCAGAACGGGTGGGCTTGCTCAAAGACAAAGCTGTCCCCAAACTCCCATCCACTGGACATTGGGGCACTGGAGTGAAAGGATTCTGTGCAGAGCAGGCTGCTCATGGGTAAGTATCAGATTTCAAAAGAAGAATTTTGCTTATTCTGCCGCCTTCTATACGACAGACACCTGGTTACAGGCGTTGGGGGTAACGTCTCCGCCCGGATTGGAAACAGGTTTTTCGTCACACCATCCGGGTATTCCTTGCGAGCGCTGAGCCCGGACATGGTGGTCACTCTCGATCAGAAAGGAAGGGTCCTAGAGGGAGGCGCTCCCACAAAGGATGTGGGGATGCATATGGGTGTCCTGGGCATAAGACCCCATATCAATGTGGTCTGCCATGTCCACGGGGCTTTCATTATTGCAGCATCCGCCTTTTTGGATCCAGGCCCTGATACATTGCCTCCCATTACGCCAGGATTCGCCTATTTCGCCCACCCCCTGAGGATGGTCCCTTTCAAGGTCCCTGGGACAAAAGAGTTCGCAAGTGCCACTACTGAGCAATTTTCTCATCCCGCATGCCGGGCCCTCCTCCTTCAGAATCACGGACTCGTGACAACTGGAGAGAATCTGGAGGAAGCCGTTAATATTGCCGAAGAGATCGATGAGACGGCCAGGATATACCTCATGACAAATGGGAAGGCGAAGGCCATCTCTGCGGAGGATGTGCGTAAAATAAAAGGGTCAGCCTCTGGGCCGTAAGCCGAGCGATTATCTCATATATGGTGGATGAATTTCCAAGGTGAAAACAAATCTCCAGCTCTCAAAATGAACCGTATTTTTGCACTATTAGAGTTTGTTTTTTCCCTTTGACCGAGAATAGATTCTCTGCTATAAGCATTTCAACCCACAGAATAAACGAGGGAGGATTAGCCATGACTGAAGAGAGCCCATTGAAAGATAAGGTCATCCTGGTGGTTGACGACGAACCTGACGTGCTTGAAACGGTGGAAGAAGAGCTAGATATGTGCTTGGTCCACAAGGCGCAAGATTATGAGACGGCTCTTCAATACCTCTTGAGTTATACCTATGACGCAGTCATCCTGGATATTATGGGGGTTAACGGGTTCGAACTCTTGAAGAATGCCGTGTCGAGGGGTTTCCCGGCAGTCATGCTCACGGCCCATGCCTTAACACCTGAGGCATTGAAGAATTCTATGAAACTTGGGGCCATCTCTTTCCTGCCAAAAGAAAAAATGGCGGAGCTGCAGGACTTCCTTGAAGACGTGGTCACCAATGGCCATAAGGCGGTTTGGGTAAAGTTCTTTGATCGGCTTGGGGCCTATTTTAATAAGCGATTCGGCCCAGACTGGAAAGAAAAAGACAAGTTTTTCCAGGAGTTTGAAGAGTCTGTTAGGAAAAGTGAAGAGAAGGCCGAGTAACCCGGCAAAGGCTCAAACGCGGTCATTTCAACCTTTGAAGATTTGAGGCATGATTGTGCCTTAAGATATGACTACTATGATAGTAGCCTTCCCTGGCCATCCTCCCATTAAAGTCACGTCCCACGGAAAGACACTCTAATGCAAATCAGGCATCTTCATGTTTGGGATGTCTCCACACAAGAGGCGATCCAACTGCAAAAGCAACTAAGATCCCGCTTGGATCTCAGGAAATGGCTCAGCCCGATTAGATGCGTAGCAGGAGCGGATGTCTCATTTTCAAGAAAATCAGGACGCATTTGGGCAGGGGTTGTGGTTTTCAGTTTTCCCGAGCTCTTAAGGATTGAAGAGAAATGGATACAGGATAAGGTGCGGTTTCCTTACATACCCGGACTCCTGAGCTTCCGGGAGCTTCCAGTCCTCCTCAAGGCGCTAAAGAGACTGGAGACCGATCCTGAATTGATTATTTGCGATGGTCAGGGGATTGCTCATCCAAGGGGATTGGGACTCGCCTCCCACCTGGGTCTCCATGTGGACAGGGCGACCATTGGTTGTGCAAAGAGTCGTCTGGTGGGGGAGTTTTCTGAGGTCAAAGAGGAAAAGGGAAGTCATACGCCCCTTTGGTACAAGGATCAGATGGTAGGAGCTGTGGTGAGAACAAAGCGAGGCGTAAAGCCCCTGTTTATTTCGCCTGGAAATAGGATAACCTTGGATGAATCTGTGAAGATTGTACTTGAATGCTGTGGAAAATACCGAATGCCGGAACCAACCAGGCAGGCGCATCTTCTGGTGAGCGGTCTCAGGCGTCGTCAAGAGGTCGCGTAAACCCACAC
>Ga0111161_1038_pt1 | contig 13978 bp, 12 predicted proteins | sample DeeMarSeWOR28_12_FD_80264 | JGI IMG/M metagenome (GOLD analysis project Ga0111161, IMG submission 80264) | Nitrospira bacterium SG8_3
TTTCCGAGGAGTTGAATGTGGGGTCCTATGAGATCTTACTTACCATGCCGGTGACCTTTCTGGACGTGGTCCTGGGCAAGTTCTTGGCCGCTGTCGTATTCGTGGCAACCATGCTGATCCCGACCCTCGCCTATCCCATCACTGTGTCATTCCTTGGCCAGCTGGATTGGGGACCCGTCGTGGCCGGTTACACCGGCGCTGTTCTGTTGGGTGCGGCGTTTTCTGCCATCGGGCTCTTTGCATCGTCCCTAACCCGAAATCAGATCATTGCTTTTATTATCGGCATGGCCATCTGCTTTGGACTCACGCTCATTGATAAGATGCTCTTTTTCCTGCCGCAATCACTGCTGAATTTTTTCGAATATCTGGGAGCGGACTCTCACTTTGAAAACGTTTCAAAAGGGGTCATTGATTCGCGAGACATTTTATACTTTCTGAGCGTCAGCTTTGTTGGTCTTTATGGCGCATACCTTGCCTTGCAGGAAAAGAATTAGGGAGAAGGAACATGGGGGTGAAAAACAAATCGGGAAACTATATCAGATTTCTTGCCTATCTCACGGTCATCGTCCTCATAAATCTCGCCGGCATGACCGGCTTTTTCAGAATGGACCTGACCAGCAATAAGATCTACTCCATCTCAGAAGCGAGCCAAAAGGTGGTATCCACACTTTCGGAGCCTTTGACCATCAATGTCTTCTTCAGCAAAAACCTTCCCGCGCCCCACAACAACACCGAGCGGTACCTCCATGACCTCCTAAAAGAATACGCCGCCTATGCCAATCGGTATTTCAACTATCGCTTTTATGACGTCAGCGCCGAAGAGGGCGACATCAGCCGAGAGGCCAAGGACAACCAGGAGCTGGCCAGAAACTACGGGATTCATCCTGTTCAGATTCAGGTGATCGAAAAAGACGAGGTCAAGTTTCAAAAGGCCTATATGGGACTAGTGCTTATTCACGGGGACCTCATTCAACGTATCCCTACCCTTACGTCCACGGATGGACTCGAGTACCAGCTCACAACAGCGATCCAGAAGCTCAATAACAAGATCAGCGCACTCTTGAGGCTGCCGGAGAAAATACAGGTTAAACTATTCCTTTCCTCTTCCCTCAAGATGGTGGCGCCCTATATGCGGTTGAAGGATCTTCCCGAACTTCCGGCAAGATTAGAAGAGATTGTGAATAGGCTCAACAGCAAGAACTATGGAAAGCTGCAATTCGAGTATCTGGACCCTGCAGAAGACGAGGCCCTGGAAGCGGAGTCAAAGAAGTATAATCTCCTGCGCCTGAAATGGCCAGCCCTTTCCAATGGAAAGATCGAACCGGGCCAGGGCACCATCGGCCTTGTGATGGCGCATGGGGACAAAGTGGTAGAGGTGCCGCTGATCCATGTTTTGCAGATTCCTCTCATCGGGAGGCACTATGAGCTGGTGGACATGAACCAGATGGAAGAGATCATCGACGAGGGCGTGGAATCACTCATCGACATCAATGAAGACATCGGCTATCTGACGAGCCACGGCACACCTAAACTCTCGGGCATCTCACCGATGGATCCCATGGGGGGACAAGGGCCAGACAGCCTATCCAACTTCCGGACCCTTACATCTCAAAACTACGCCATCAAGGAGGTCAATCTAAAGGACGACACGCTGCCAGAGAGCATCGACTGCCTGGTGGTGGCAGGACCCACGGAAAAGTTCACCGAGTACGAGCTGTTCCAAGTCGACCAGTTCCTGATGAAGGGAAAAAATCTGGCCTTATTTGTGGACGCTTACAAGGAAGTGATGCCTCCCAGACAGCAATCCTTTAGATTCAATGAGGGCCCCACCTATGTGCCTCTGAGCACGGGACTGGAAAAAATGCTGGAGCATTATGGCATGCGCATCAAGCCATCCTATGTGATGGACGAAAATTGCTACAAACAGGAGGTCCCAGAACGTTTCGGCGGAGGGGAAAGAGCCATCTATTTTGCGCCGATTATCAAGAATCAGCATATCAACAGCGACGTTGGGTTTATGCGAAACATCAAGGGACTGATAGCCATGAAAATCTCCCCCTTGGACTTGAACGCGGAACGCATTCAGGAAAATGGACTCCGTGCCGTCCGGCTATTTTCCTCATCGGAAAAATCGTGGGAGATGAAGGGACGGATCAACCTCAACCCCATGTTCATTCGGCCACCACAATCGGCTGATGAGCAAAAGAGTCTGCCCCTAGCCTACATCCTTGAAGGAGCGTTTTCCAGTTATTTTTCCGGAAAACCCATTCCCGAAAAAAGACAAGAAGAGGATGATTCTGAGAAAGAAGACCCAGAAAAGCCCGATGAAAAACCATCTGGGGTGGACCTGTCAAAGATCAAGAGTGAAGGTGAATTCTTGTCCAGGGGCAAGACCGGCAGGATCTTTCTCATGGCGTCCTCTGAGATGCTGAAAGACAATATGCTCGACGAACAAGGTAGAACGCCGAACGCCATGTTCATCATGAATGTTCTGGACTTCCTGAATGACCGGGAAGACGTGGCGGTCATGCGAAGCAAAGAGCAACGGTTTAATCCGCTGCAGGACACGCAAGGTGGAACCAAGACCTTTGTCAAATCTTTCAATATTGCCGGTTTGCCGGTTCTAGTGGTCCTTTTTGGGCTTCTCGTCTGGTTCCGCCGCCACACCCGAAAAAAGCAGATTCAAATGATGTTTCAAAAATAAGGAAGAGAAGCCATGAAGATCAAGAAGGAATATGTCATACTTTTTACGCTCATCTTAACGCTGGCCCTGTATCTGATACTGCGCGACCCTGACAGGACCCAGTACCAACTGCCGGACGTTCCCAATATAGGCAAAGCAGATATCTCCAAGATTGAGATCTCCAAGCCAGATGCCACCATTGTCTTAGATAAGAAAGACGATACCTGGCATATTGCGCCAGAAGGATACCGGGCTGATACGGACAGGGTCAGAAACATGCTGGAAATCCTTAAAGGGTTCGCGGTCACCGCCCTAGTTTCTGAATCAAGAAGCTACAGCCGCTACGATCTGGGCGATGATAAGAAGATAACTGTCAGGGCATGGACCGGAGACACACTGGCGAGGGAGTTTGACTTGGGCAAAGCCGCCACGTCCTACCAACACACCTTTGTGAAACTGGCCGGTGATGACCGGATCTATCACGTTCAGGGGGATTTTCGGGGCAAGTTTGACCAGACGTTGGACAATCTGCGGGATAAGACCGTGCTTTCCTTTGACCTGGGGGAAATCCAGGAGATTCACATCACAAAAGGCGGGGAGGTGATAGCATTTGCCCTGACCCAGCTGCCAGTCGAAGTCACCGCCGGCGAAGCGGTGGAAGGCAAGCGTCCCGAGTCCCAGAAATCGAAAAGGGTCTGGAAGACCTCAAGCGGGGCGGAGGGAGACGAAACCCAACTCAACAGATTGCTCTCTACCCTTTCTAGCCTCCAGTGCGAGGCATACGTTGAGGGCAAGAACAAGGAGGACTTCGCGAACCCCATTTGTCAGGTCCAGCTGAAGGGCTCAAAAGAATATATGCTATTTATTTTCAAAAAAACCGACAAAGACGCCAAGACATATCCGGCTGTCTCCTCTGAGAACGACTACCCCTTTCTGCTTCCAGAGTGGCAGGCAAACAATCTCATGAAAACACCAGACGAGCTGCTGAAAAAGCCTGATAAGCCGTAGGTCTCTCAGTAGACATCCGCTTTCGAGGGTGTTCGTCGCACAATGATCTCCCGGGCCTGACTTCGTATTTGCCCTTTCATTCTCCTCGGGTAGTGATAGGACTGCCGGCCGGGGAGACATCAACATGAAATCCCCTCTTGACAACGATTAGAGTCAGATTATTTTTTTCAAAAAAGCGTTCGGTCGTTCGGCAGGCGGTTTATAAGATGTAAGTAATAGTAAAAAAACTCTGTAGCGGCCTATGATGAAGGGGTTTTTGAGGTTTAACCTTAAAAAGGGAGGGATGAGTCATGATCGTGAGAAGATTGACAGATTGGCCTACATGGCATTGGAGGAGTCCCTTTGAGGAAGTCGAAGGCATGAGAAGAAAGATGGACCGCCTTTCCGAGGGTTTGACAGGCGGCGTGTTAAGGGGACCCATAGCCGGCGTTTTCCCTTTGGTCAATGTTACTGAGGACAGTCATAGCTATTATTGCCGTGCGGAACTTCCAGGGATGAAGGCAGATGACTTGGACATCGCCGTCACGGGAAATAGCCTGTCTATTGCCGGGGAACGAAAGATCACTGATGAAGATAAGAATGCGAGTTACCATAGAAGAGAGAGGGAAGCAGGAAAATTCAGTAGAATGATCAGCCTGTCCGACCATGTTGATACGGGTAAAGTGGAGGCCCGCTGCGTTGATGGGGTTTTGACGGTCGTGTTGCCCAAGGCAGAATCAGCAAAACCGAGGCAGATCACGATAAAGACATCGTAGCGGTGTGAATCCAAGATGAAGGGAGGCGCAGATAATGCCTGATAGCGAAAATAAAGCCTTACAGGCCAAGGTGAAAAGAGAAATGACCGGGCCAGCCGAACAGACGAGACCGGGGCCAACTTTTACCCCTGCAGTGGATATCTTTGAAACGGACGAGGAAATTACGCTGATGGCCGACATGCCGGGGGTGAAGGCGAAAGATCTTGACATTGACCTTCGGGAGAACGTCTTGACCCTGATTGGTGAGGTGGCATCTCCGGAAGGCCCAAATGAAGTGGATGTGTGGAGAGAATACCAGACAGGCAAATACTTCAGGGAGTTCAGTCTTTCGGAGATCATTGATCAGGCCAAGATTGATGCGGAGCTCAGAGATGGTGTGCTGAGATTAAGACTGCCCAAGGTAGAAGCAGCAACACCCCGCAAGATAACCGTTAAGGCCGGATAAGCGAGGCGCTTGGCAAAGGAGAAGGGGTCCGGGAGGAAAGTCACTGATGGATATCCAAGAGATCACCCAACGGGTCGAAAAAGAAAGCATTGTTCTTCGGCAGATCATGGTGGAGATAGAAAAGGTTGTGGTGGGGCAGAGGCACCTCGTGGAAAGGATGCTGATTGGGCTTCTATGCGATGGTCATCTACTCCTGGAAGGCCTTCCAGGGTTGGCCAAGACAACAGCAGTCAAGGCCCTGGCTGCGGCGATCAGGACGACCTTTCAGAGGATTCAGTTCACGCCAGACTTGCTGCCCGCTGATATCCTGGGCACCCAGGTTTACCGACCTGACAACGCTTCCTTTGAAATTAAGAAAGGACCGATCTTTCATAACATCATCCTTGCAGACGAGATTAACCGGGCACCGGCCAAGGTCCAGAGTGCCTTGTTAGAAGCCATGCAGGAGCGGCAGGTCACCATCGGAGAAGAGACCTTTTTCCTTGACAGGCCCTTTCTCGTCCTTGCCACACAGAACCCCATTGAGCAGGAAGGGACTTACCCCCTTCCAGAGGCCCAGATTGACCGCTTTATGCTAAAAATCAAGGTCGATTATCCTTCAGCAGAGGAAGAAAAGGAAATCACGGCACGTTTTGACAAAGGCCCTGCTGAAAATGTCAATGGGGTGGTGGAGGTATCCCAAATTGAGGCGGCCAGGGAGACCATGCGGTCCATCCACATGGAAGAGAAGATCCTGGACTACATTGTGCGTATCTCCCGGGCCACCCGAGACCCTGAGGCCTTCGGCCTGGAATTGGGGGCCATGATCAGTTACGGAGCGTCGCCCAGGGCTTCCATATGGCTGAGCCTTGCCTCCCGCGCCCACGCATTCATGAGCGGCCGCGGCTATGTCACACCCCAGGACGTCAAATCCATGGCCCCTGACGTTCTTCGACACCGGCTGATCCTGAGTTATGAGGCAGAGGCGGAAGGGAAAAGTACGGATGACCTGATCGACGTGTTTCTGGAACGGATCGAGGTCCCTTAAGATGCTCTCGGAGCCCATTCTAAGAAAGATACAAAGGTTTCATTTTAAGACCAAACGCCTCGCCAATGATGTATTTGCGGGCCAATATGAAAGCGCCTTCAAAGGGCGAGGCATTGAATTTGCCGAGGTCCGCGAGTACCAGCCCGGGGATGACATTCGGACCATTGATTGGAACGTCTCAGCCCGTTTTGGGCGCCCCTTTGTGAAGGTCTTTCACGAGGAAAGAGAACTCACCATCATGCTCCTCTTGGATCTGTCTGGTTCCCACCTTTTTGGCACCCGAAGCAGGTTCAAGAGGGAACTACTGGCTGAAGTGGCCGGCATGCTGGCCTTTCTGGCCATCCGAACGAATGACAAGGTTGGGGGGATCCTGTTCAGCTCGAGGGTGGAAAAATACATCCCCCCCAAGAAAGGGCCGTCCCATGTATGGCGATTGATCAAGGAGATATTTGCTTACGAACCCCAGGATCTGACCACCAACGTGGATGCCGTGCTCACCTATTTGAACCGGGTGGCCAAGCGTCATGCCATTGTTTTTTTGATCTCTGACTGTATGGACGCCGGTTTCGAGAAGTCCCTCAGACTGACCGCCAAGAAACATGATCTCATCGTGATTCGGGTCTCTGATCCCGCAGAAGAACAACTTCCCCGTGTCGGTCTCGTGACTTTTCGAGATCCAGAGACAGGGCAGGTCGCCTTGATGAATACCAACAGCAAGGGCCTGAGAGAGGGGTGGCATCGCTACCAACAGGAGCGGGCCGCTTACCTTGCTGACCTTTTTAAGAGCGCAGGCGTTGACCTGGTGGAACTGTCCACCAACGGGCCGGTAGTCGAACCCTTGACGCGCCTTTTCGATGCAAGGAGAAGACGACTGTAAGATGAAAGTGCCTGAAGTCAACGGGCTGTTGCCCAAATAGGCATGCCTTTGAGCGGTTCATTGAAACGTTTTGTTCATCAATCTTGGCGAAGCGTAAGACGGGCGATGTCAACTGTTTGAGCCGGAAGGGCGAGTTTTGACATCGCCTGGAGCAGGCCTTAGATTGATCAAGAGACGTTTCAGAATAAGCAAAAAGGCATTTGGGGCAACAGCCCGTCAAGACATGACTGGTATGGCTAAGACTTACTATTGGATGATTCTTTGCTTCCTTCTTGTTGCCTGCCCCGCGGTCTCGCGGTGCCAAGATGACATGAAGGATTCCAACCCGGGCCTGACTGCTTCGGTAGAGCCGGCGCCAGCCCAGTTCGGCACAATGGTGGTGCTCACGCTTGCTTATCGTCTCCCAGAGGGAAGTCAGCTGCCGGCCGAGCCGCAAATCAAGGGCCTCGAAGGCCTCACTGCCATTGAACGTCAGACAGCACCCGGCCAGATCAAGATCAGGTTCCTTATAGATCAGCTTGATGCTTGGAAGACGGGCCCCCTGTCCCTTGCCTATGTGAACGAAGAAGGCAAGGAGCAGGTCCTGACGAGCGACCCCGTGTCGATCCCTGTGCTTTCAAATCTGGGAGAAAAACCGGAAGAAGCTCGTCTGCGGCCCATCCAGGGGATTTTCCTGACGAGCGCTTTGTGGCCCAAATACATGCGATGGGGAGCCGCCCTGCTGGGTGTTTTGCTGGCCGTCTCGGGCTTTGTCTGGTGGCGCAAAAAGGGACGTATCCAGAAAGTGTCTGCAGAAGTAGTCTACCCGCCCCATGTCTTGGCCAGGAAAGAGATTGAACTCCTAGAAGCGCAGGAGCTTTTTGAAAAAGGGGAGGTCAAGGGATTCTACTTTCGCTTTTCTGAAATTCTGAGGCGATATCTGGAATCCCTCAGGAGGTTCCCGGCAGCCGAATTCACCACTGAGGAGATCGCCCTTCGTATCCATAGTGAAGAAGATCGAAGGCTGTTGTCTTTGCTGCGACACGCCGATCTGGTGAAATTTGCAGATTCTATCCCCACCCGAGCCAGAAAGGAAGAAGAGGTAAAGACGGCCCTTTCCTATATACAGGAAACTGGCTCGGTTTTGGACACAGGCCAGGCAACGGACGGAGACCAAGGAGCGGCCACATGACGTTTAGGTTTGCCTATCCGGTGCTTCTTATGTTGGTCGTGGCCGTGGTGGGGTGGCTTATTTTTGCCCTCTGGAGAAAACCGGCCAGCATGACGCACTCCATGACGTCTCAAATGATAACGCTGGCCGGAGGTGGGAAAACGCTCTGGCACAAGATCCCGTTGGCCTTGCGCGCCGGTTGCCTCATTCTGCTGGTCCTGGCTTCTTCCCGTCCCCAATTCTTTAACGTGTCCAGGGAGATTCGGTCTCCGGGGGTTGACATCATGCTTTGCCTCGATACGTCTGGGTCCATGGAGGCTCTGGACTTCCGACTGGATGACAAACCTGTGTCCCGGCTAACTGCAGTGAAAAAGGTCGTAAACGACTTTGTCAAGAAAAGGGAAATGGATAGGATCGGACTCGTGGTCTTCGGCGAAGAGGCTTTTACCCAGTCCCCCCTGACCTTGGACAAAGGGCTCCTGTTGGGTCTGGTCCATCAGATGGAGATCGGCATGGCTGGTGACCGGACGGCTCTCGGCGCTGCCATCGCTGTGGGGGGCAAGCGGCTGAAAGATCTCAAGGCCAAGTCAAGAATCCTGATTCTTCTTACGGACGGGCGGAATAACGCCGGGAATATTTCGCCGGAAGAGGCTGCTGAGGCCGTCCGAGCGTTGGGCGTCAAGATCTATACCATCGGCGTGGGAGGAAAAGGCCCGGCCCCTTTCAGGGTCAACACCGTCTTTGGCCCTCGTTTGATTCATCAAGAGGTTGACCTGGATGAGGAGACCTTAAGAAACATTGCGAGTATCGGGGGTGGAGCGTATTTTAGGGCCGCTGATAGCGAGGGGTTGTCGGAAATATACGATGTCATTGACCGGCAAGAAAAAACTGAGATCAAGGTCAAGGAGTTTTCCCATTTCCGAGAACTCTATCCCTACTTTCTTATCCCGGCACTCGTCTTTTTGGGAGTGGAGATCGTCTTAAAAAGCACACTTTTGAGGGTAATTCCTTGAAACTGACCCATGTTTGGCTCCTTCATTTCCTCTGGCTTCTGCCCTTGGCTGGCGTGGGCCTTGTGGTATATGGCCGGCAGAAGAAAAAGGCCATGGAGCGCTTTGCAGATCCTGAACTCTTGGCCCAGCTGACAGGGCAAGACCTGAAACGAAGGCGCTTTTTTAAGGGTCTTTTCTTGCTGACCGCCTTGGCCCTGATGCTCTTTGCGCTGGCAGGCCCGCGCTGGGGGAGTCATTACCAGGAAGTGAGTCAAAAGGGCGTTGATATTATGATCCTGGTGGACGTCTCACCCAGTATGCGGGTAGAAGACATCAAGCCAGATCGGCTTGAACGGGCCAGGCGTGAGATCTTGGACTTTCTGACGGTGGTCCAGGGAGACCGTGTAGGCTTGGTGGCCTTCTCCGGCGCCGCCTTTGTGCAGTGCCCGTTGACCCTGGACTATGGTGCACTCGATATGTTTTTGGGTCAGTTGGAACCCGACCTCATCCCGGTCCCAGGAACGGATCTGGGTGCCGCGATTGAAACGGGCCTCTCTTCTTTCGATTACAAGGCAGAAACAGACAAGGTCATCCTTCTCATTACAGATGGTGAGGACAATGAGGGAAAAGGGCTTGATGTGGCCCGTGAAGCAGCAGAAAAGGGCGTCAAGATCTTTGTCTTCGGCATGGGTGAGACCTCGGGAGGGCCTGTACCAGCGAGTGATGGCAAGGGAGGGTTCAAGAAGGATAAGGAGGGCAAACTGATCTTATCCAGACTCGAAGAGGAAGGCCTCAGACACATCGCTTCTGCCACAGGAGGCACTTATGCCCGATCTGTTGCCGGTGATCTGGACTTGGATATCCTCTATTTTGATGGCATCAAATCCAGGACAGAGGTACAGACCTTGAAAAGTGGCAAGATCAAGGTCTATGAGGAGCGCTTTCCGATTTTTCTGCTGGCTGCCTTTGTGTTCTTGGTGTTAGAAAACCTGCTCCCTGAAAGGGCGATCCAGTGAGGTGTTGGTGGGTCGAAGGATCGACTGGTCAACGATTGAAGACCCTGCAGCAAGCTGCAGGGAATCTTCGACCGTAAGGAATATTACTCATTTTGTATACGCTCGCTAACCCCGCAGCCCGCGAAGCACTGCCGTCAGGCAGAACCTGCGGGGAATGCGCTCGCTTAATCGGTTAAATCAAGGAGAGGCATACGGACGATGGGCCCCAAGAATATCATCTTAGCGTTAACCATCCTGTCCCCATTCCTTCTCAGAATCATTTTCTCCGCCATGGCCATGGCTGCTGAGAATCCCGATGAACTTTACAACCAGGGCCGGTTTGCAGAGGCCGAAAAGGCCTATGCCGCTTCAGACATGGACCATCCTAAGGACACCCGTTACCGCTACAACCGGGGCTGTGCCGCTTACCAGAACGCCGATTATCAAGGCGCTACGGCCGCCTTTTCCAGCGTATTGAGAAGGGCCCAGGACAATGAAACACGGTTCAGAAGCGCATACAACCTCGGAAACACAGCCTTCAAGCAGGGCGATTTGGCTTCGGCTGCGGCCCATTACAAACAAGCCATCCTATGGAATCCAGAAAACAAGGACGCCAAGTATAACCTGGAACTGGTCCTGAGGGAGCTGGAAAAGCAGAAGCAGTCCAAAGACCAGGGGCCAGAACAACCATCGAAACAGGATGCCGGAAAACCTGAGAAAAAGGCGGAGCAGGAACAGGGCAACGAACAGGGAAAAGGCCCTGTCAAACCATCCGGTGAAGAAAAGACCTCTGATGAGCCATCCTCTCAAGCCAAGGATCAGGGCAGAGACAAGGGTCAAGGCCAATCTGGGCAGGACGAACCATCTCAAGCACCAGAAGGGGCCGAGGCGGGTGAAAGGCCAAGGGACGGACAAGATACTGCCCCAGACCTATCAGGGGACCTAAAGCCGATGGAGGGCCTGCCGGAAAAGAAGGGACATGAGCAGGATCAGGGTGCTGTGATGTCCATGATCGACAAGAAGAAGGCTAAAGCCTTGCTGGACAACGTCAAGGAGGATCGCTCAAAGTTCCTTCGTTTCCGGGTCCCTGAAGACAAGAAGCACGGTGTGCCGTCAGGCAAAGACTGGTGAGCCTGAGGCTCAGGGTTGATCGCCCAAAGCGGAAGATTATTGGGCAACTGGGCAGATGATCCATTACAATATCTTTTCTCCGTATAGTTCATCAAGAGAGGGTCTCTTTCTCCGGAGGGCTCACGCCTCACTGTCATGCTTGAGCCTTCGTGTCGCAGCCCTTCTGAACCTGGCAAAAATAGCCATTGGGTGCTCCGCCAAAGCCGCCGCACTGGTGCTATTATTCCTTGTGTTGCTCTTTCCTTGTGTGGCCTGCGGCGACGTATCCGTGAGCATTAAGCTCGACCGGAAGGAAGCCACGCTGGTGGATTCCGTACAGCTGGTGGTCAGCGTCTCGGGGAGCCGAAGCAGCGATTTGCAGCCCATAGTACGCGGCCTGGAAGGATTCAATGTGACACAGGGGGGCACTGCCAGCCGACTTGAAATCATCAATGGCAAGGTGAACGCCGGGGTCGACTACACCTATTTCATTCAGCCGAAACAGCCAGGTAGATTTCAGATCGGACCGGCTGAAGTAACCGTGGAAGGCAAGACCTTCAGCAGCAACACGGCAACCATAACGATTATCAAGCAGCCCCAGGCCTCCGGGGTTGATCGGGGGCCCCTTTTTTTAAGCGCAGGGCTTTCGCCCACGCGAGCCTATGTAGAAGAGCAGCCGACCTACACCGCGAGACTATACCGACAGGTGAAGGTGTCTGACATCTCCCTGGACCTTCCTGAAACGGAACACCTGGTCTTCAAACAGCTCGGCAAGCCCTTGGAATACCAAAGCGTCCTTGACGGGAAAACGTACCAGGTCTTGGAGGTCCGGTATGCCTTGGTTCCTTCCCAAGAAGGTCTCTACACAATCGGGCCGACGAGGATGACGATGACCGTTTATCAGCCCAGGCGAAGGACATCCCCGGGCCTTTTTGACGATCCCTTCTTTAGCGATCCATTTTTCTCCTTTTCCACAGGTCGCCCCATGACCCTGGCAAGTGAGCCTCAGGCGCTGACTGTCCTGCCACTCCCCGAGACAGGAAGGCCGGCCGATTTCAGCGGGTTAGTGGGCAGGTTTGACGTAGAATCCAAGCTGGAGCCGACGACGATCAAGGCCGGGGAATCCGCCACGCTAACAGTTCTTCTGAGTGGTCGCGGCAACGTGAACCGGATTCCGAACTGGCAAGGCCCTGAACTGAGTCATACCAAGGTCTATGCTGACGAGCCCGTTCTCAAGGTGGAGACGGATGCTGAGGGACTGGCAGGCACAAAGACCATGAAGTGGGCCCTGGTGCCTGAAAAACAGGGATATTACGAGATTCCGCCGCTGTCAGTGAGCTTTTTTGATACGACGACCCATCAGTACCGCGTGATAAAGACACAGCCCCTGTCTTTGTCTGTCTTGCGCGGGGAGCCCGGGATGCTTCAGGCGTCGTCACAACGGGCAGACGAACATCCCTCTGAAGGGCCTGGGAAAAAGGCGGTCAAAGAGCTCGGTCGTGACATCCTGCCCGTTCATACCTCTGCCAAAGACCTGGCCGCCGGTTACCGGATTCGGCCTGGCCACGTGCTTTCTTGGTTGGTTCTCATGGTGCCGCCCTTTCTTTATGGGGCAACCTTCTGGGGCCTCAGATTTCGCAAGAAATCGGATCAATCCATAGCTGTGATAAAGGCAAGAAAGGCGGCCAAAAAACTGATCCAAAAATGCCGGAAAGGAAAGATCAGTTCGAGCGAGTTGGCATTGTCCCTCAGGGACTACTTGAACGAGCGTTTTGACTTGGCCCTTGGCTCTCTGACACCGGACGAGGGGGCCGCAATCTTGAGATCAAAGGGTGTCAGCCTCAAGACAGCCCAAAGATTTCAGTCTGTTTTACATAGGCTTGAAGATGCCGTGTATACGGGAAAGGGTCACGAGCGCTGTGACAGTCTCGAAGAGGTTCCTAAACTGATCAAACAAATCCAAAAGGAGATGCGGTGAGAAGATTCATCTGGCTGGCACCCATGACGCTATTGGCCTTTTTGCTAGTGGCAAACGGTCTCGGGGCCGAAAATCAGCAATCGGAGGCCCTCTTTTTCAGAGCAAACGAGGCATACAAGGAAGGGCGTTTTCAGGAAGCCGTGGACGGATACAGCCAGTTGATCCAATCAGGACATGAAACTGGACACCTCTTCTACAACCTGGGAAATGCCTATTTTCGCCTAAACCAGATCGGATGGGCCATTCTCAACTATGAACGGGCCCGCTTGCTCATGCCGAGAGACGCAGACCTCAATTTCAATCTGCGCTATGCGCGTGATCAGACTCAAGATGCCGTCCCCGAATCCCAGGGCGTGATGAATGCGGCCTTTTTCTGGCTCGACACCTTCAATTTACATGAACTGTTCTGGGGTTTTGCCGTCTTCAATGTGGTGTTCTGGGCGATTCTCATGACAAGGCTATTGATAAGGCCTGCCTGGATCTTCTATCCCATCCTCGTCGTCCTGATCCTCTGGTTCATCGCTGGATTCTCATTGGGATTGAAATGGTATCAGGTGCACAGCGACGAACGCGGCGTTATTGTGCAGGAAGAGATAAGCGTCCTGGCCGGTCCAGATATCAACGACACGGTCCTTTTCAAGCTGCACGCAGGAACCGAGGTATGCCACGAGCGATCAGAGGATGGGTGGTCGTTGGTTAGCCTGCCCGATAAGAAGAGGGGCTGGGTCAAACAAGAGGCGGTTGAAAGGATCAATGGAACCGAAAAAGGGGCCAATTTCTCTGGCGTGATTTGATTGAAGCTCCCTGTAGCAATCTACAGGGAATCTTCGACCGTAGGGAACGCTGACCTTATTGGATACGCTCGCTAACCCCGGAGCCATCTGCGGGGAATGCGCTCGCTTTTGCGGTTCAGTCCTCTTTCCGAATGAGGCGACATGGAGGCATGGCAATTCTTTGA
>Ga0111161_1060_pt1 | contig 13812 bp, 6 predicted proteins | sample DeeMarSeWOR28_12_FD_80264 | JGI IMG/M metagenome (GOLD analysis project Ga0111161, IMG submission 80264) | Nitrospira bacterium SG8_3
CACGACGAATTGCATCTGTTTCTTTGGGGGAGATCCCGGGCCCCATGTCCTCCATGCACTGAAAGCGGCCAAGGTGGCGTTAAGGAACAATGCCCATCGCATCCTCAGGATATGCTGGGAAACCAATGGCGCCATTGCCCAGCCCTATCTCAACATGATGGCCAAGGTGTCCCTGCGGTCTGGAGGCTCAATCAAATTTGACCTTAAGGCGTGGGATGAGGGGCTTCACAAAGCGCTGTGCGGCGTAACAAACAAGGGGACCTTAGAGAACCTCGAGACCTTGGGCCAGTGGACATTCCAGCGGCCTGCCCCCCCTTTTTTGGTAGCCAGCACCCTTTTGGTCCCCGGCTATGTGGATGAGCAGGAGGTCGATGCCATAGCACGGTATCTTAGTTCGCTCAATCCGGATATCCCGTACAGCCTTTTGGCCTTTTATCCCCAGTTTTGCCTGAACGATCTGCCGACCACGTCGCGAAGGCACGCCCTGCGGTGCCAAGAAATCGCCCATAACGCCGGAATTCGTCGAACTCACATAGGAAACGCTCATATGCTAGGGGACGAGTACTGAGAAAGATGACCAATGCATGATCGCCCACATGAGACCTTTGAAAAACCCCTTGCAAGGCGTGAGGATATGCCATGAACGGGTTTTACGGTCGGATCCTGATGGTGGACCTGACGGATCGCAGCTTTGCTGTTGAAAGCATCGCAGAGGACGTTCTTGCGAAGTTTCTAGGAGGTAAAGGGCTTGCATCCTATTTCCTTGCCAAGCTGAACCCTCCGGAGGTCCATCCTTTCAGTCCAGACAATCACTTGATCTTTGCCACAGGTCCTGTGTGCGGAAGCTTGGTCTGGGGGTCCTCCAGGTATGGCGTTTTCACAAAATCTCCGCAAACCGGCTTCTATTCCGAATCCTATGCCGGGGGCCGAGCACCTGAAGCCATGGATGCCGCCGGATACGATGGGATCATCATTAAGGGGAAAAGCAAGACACCCACGGTCCTGGTGGTTCACCCGCAGGGGGCAGAATTTTTTGAGGCGGGTGATTTGTGGGGCATGGATACCCACCAGACCGAGGATGAGGTAGTCAACAAATACAGACCAAAGTACCGGAAAGGGGTTCGAACTGGTGCGGTCGTCATCGGCCCGGCAGGGGAGAATCACGTCTGTTTTTCCGTCATTGAGAATGACTACTGGCGCTCCGCGGGTCGGACTGGTGCCGGCTCTGTCATGGGAAGCAAAAGGGTTAAAGCCATCGTGTTTCAGGGGAATCGTCGTCGGCAGTTAGCCAACCGGAAAGCCATGGGCGTATTGGCAAAACAGTTGGCCGAGGAAGCCAAGGGGCACCCGCAAGTAGCCGCTTACAAAAGCATGGGCACGCCCATGATGGTTAAGGTCATGAACGAGGCGGGCGGCTTTCCCACCCGCTACTGGGCAGAAGGGACCTATGACAAGTGGCCGTCTATCAGTGCTGAGGCCCTTCATAGCCGGTGTCAAGTCAAGCCCCGCGCGTGTCTCAAGTGCTTCATGGCTTGCGGCCGCATGACCACCGTCAGGCACGGACGTCATGCTGGCCTGAAGCTCGAAGGGCCGGAATATGAGATTTATGCCTTTGGTGGTCTTTGCGCCATCGACCGCATTGAGGAGATCATCTACCTGAATGATATCTGTGACCGCCTTGGAATGGACACCATCAGTGCTGGCAATCTTTGCGGGCTGACCATTGAGGCGGCCCGACGAGGAAAAATTCAGGACCCAATCGATTACGGAAAGGTGGATGCCATTGCCAAGCTCTTAAGAAGAATCGCCTTTCGGGACGGCATTGGCGCCCTTTTGGCCCAAGGCATCAGGGTCGCTGCCAAAGCGTGGGGCCTGGAAGAGATTGCCATTCACGTCAAGGGCCTCGAACCGGCGGGCTATGACCCCAGGGTCCTCAAAGGGGTGGGCTTGGGGTATGCTACTTCAGACAGAGGGGCCTGCCATCTCAGGGCGACGTTTTACAAGCCTGAACTCTCGGGTATGATTGACCCAGATACCATCAAAGGCAAGGCTGCCATGTTTGTGGATTTTGAGGACCGCCTCACCCTTTTTGACACCTTGATCCTGTGCCGTTTCTATCGGGACCTTTACCCGTGGGAGACCTTATGTGAGATTGTGGAGGGAACCACGGGCTTAAAGGCCGACCAGGCCACCCTAGCGGCCATAAGCGCCCGGGTCTCGGATACGGTGCGCCGATTCAACATTCAAGAAGGGTTAAGACGGGAACATGACAGGCTGCCCGAACGTCTCTACAAGGAGGCTCTAAAGACGGGGCACCGTATAGGCGAGGCTGAACTCGACAAGATGCTTGCGGATTACTACTGCCTTAGGGGATGGGATGAACAGGGGCGCCCTGGCAATTCTTCAAATGATCTGTGATGCACCATCTCTCAATGCCCCGATCCTTCAATCCATGGCTAACGATCCAGTATGCCCCGGACCTTTTCTGAGAGCTGTTTTAGAGAAAAGGGCTTCTGGATAAAGCCGTTGCAACCCCTGGCCAAGGCCTGTCTTGCCTCAGCCTCTATGCTGTATCCGCTTGAAACCAGGATCTTAATGTCGGGGTTGATCTCCTTCATTTGATCGCAGGCCTGAGCCCCACCCATGTCCGGCATGATCATATCAAGAATGACCATGTCTATGCTGTCCTGGTTTTTCTGGTAGATCTCCACAGCCTCTCTACCTGTTGTCGCCACCATGACCTGATAGCCCAGGGCTTTGAGCATCTGCCGGCCAATATCAACGAGCATATCTTCATCATCTACCAACAGGACCGTCTCTGTTCCCCGCATCAACTCTCTGTTCCACCCCGGTTGTCTCTTAGCTTTCTCCTGATTCAGTTGGGGCACCTCAACCTCGTCTTGGCTGTCACTGGCAGAGTCCAAGAATGGTTTCGTCAGCTTCGCCCCCTGTTGAATCATCCCCTCTATGCCCTTGAGGTGTTCAAAATGAGGATGGCGAGCGTCCATATCCATAAGCATCAAGGAGACGCGTCCTTGCATACCAGTAAAAATGTTATTCAATTCGTGAGGGACGCTGCCTGGCTGGCTTTGGACCGTTCTGGGGGCTTGGGATGCCCCTTCCTTGGCCGCGGGTTGCACGGTCCCAGCAATCCGGGTGCCTTTTTCTTGAGAGTCAACGCCAGCAGGAGGACGCGCCATCTGATTCTGGTCAACGACCTGGTCTGAGGCCCTTTCATGAAGCGTTGCCGTCCCTTGATCCTGAATACTGGTTTCAGTCTCGCCTTTTGTTATTCGACGCGCTGGTGACCAAAACACGCTTTTTCGTAATGCAGGCATCAGGCGAGAGATCTTGGACAGGGGCTTCTTATCCCACCACATCTCATATTCACAGTAAGGACCGCCCTGAAAAAAACACACCCTTTCCCACAGTCTCGCCGGGGAAAGATCAAACATGGTAGGTATCGCCTGGTAGGTCCCCTTGGCGAACAGACAAAAATCTCGGGTCAGGGGGAGTTCCTTCGACCAGTGGAAGCGGACTAGGGCATGGGCATCGGAGACTGAGACGATTTCGATTCTTTTGCCTCCGAGAAGCCTGCCATTCATTTCTTGGGCTTTCCGAATGGCATGCCTCGGGCCAGAAAAGGCAGAGATCGATCTTTGACGGGCGCCACTGCCTTGCCTTGGCCTTCCGTGTCCAAAGGCTGCTTTATACACAGCCATGTCGTCGGAGGTGGCCTTCTTAGCTTGCTCCATGATGGCCCGGCAAACCTCGATACTGACACGATTCTTCGGATCACTTAAAAACCGCTCGGGATCTTCCCCTTCTGCCATCTTCCCCTTCAGGGGTTCCCAGAGGAGATGCAGCTTTTCAGGGCGTTTGGCTCTCACGTAGTGAATGAGAGCGCGGGTGTTGAAACAGCTTGTTTCACCTTTCATGCAAAGGGACTTCCTTAGAAATGGATAGGGTGTAAACAGAAGGAACAGCTCGTGTCCCGACTCTGATCTGTCGATTCCGGCCTGTCAACGTTTTTGTGAACAAGGGGATTGCGCACGGCCATAGGGTTTCTCCCGTTTTGGAAGGACAGGTTTGATGCATTCTTACAAAGTCCGCATTACACCGCACAGTAAAAAGTCCCAAACTCGAGGCGCGCAAAACCTGAGGCATGAGCCATACTGATGGCACGTCGCGGTGACGAAGGATGCAGCGCAACCCAGTCCCCCATAGCGGGATTTACGAAGCCGTCAAGTTTGACAAACGTCCTTGACCATTTTGCCATAGACCGATATCAAATACAAGATGGGCTTGAACCCGGCTCATCACCTTTGCATATCCGATTGACCCCGAAAGAGGACCTCGAATGGAAAAAATCATTGTTGAAGGGGGCCACCGCTTGCAAGGGACCGTGACCATAAGCGGGGCAAAGAATGCAGCCTTGCCCATATTGGTCTCGGCCCTGCTGACTGAGGGATGGAATGTCTATCATCATGTACCCGAGCTGAGAGATGTGAGGACCATTAAGTCCTTACTGACTGAGCTCGGTGCTGTAGTGAAAACCGAAGGCCATCAGGTCCAAGTCAATGCCAGTGCCCTCCACAGCCATGAAGCACCTTATGACCTGGTCAAAACCATGCGCGCCTCGGTCCTGGTTCTGGGGCCTTTACTTGCTCGTCTGGGTCGGGCACGGGTCTCGCTCCCTGGAGGATGTGCCATCGGTGCGCGCCCCATCAACTTGCACCTCAAAGGCTTGGAGCAAATGGGGGCTGATATTTCCCTTGAGCATGGCTATGTCGATGCCAAGGCGCCATCCCTCAAAGGGGCAGACATCTATTTTGACATGGTTACCGTGACAGGCACGGAAAACCTCATGATGGCGGCTGTCTTGTCCCACGGCGTCACCACCCTGAGAAATGCAGCCCGTGAGCCCGAAGTGGTGGCGCTGGCTAGCGCCTTAAATCAGATGGGTGCACAGATAACCGGGGCCGGAACCCCGGTGGTCACCATTACCGGGGTTGACACTCTGAAACCCACCTCCGTCACCATCATACCGGACCGGATCGAAACCGGCACCTTTATGATGGCTGCGGGTGTGACCCGGGGTGATATCAAGATTGTCGGGTGCGAACCCGATCACCTGGCAGCGGTGATTCATAAAGTGCGACAAGCGGGTCTCTCGGTTGAAGAGGAGCCTGGTGGTCTCCGTGTCGCCTGTGAGCGACCTCTTTCGAGCGTTGATGTCAAGACCCTGCCTTATCCGGGATTTCCGACCGATATGCAGGCCCAATTTATGGTGCTCATGTGCTTGGCCTCGGGTTTGAGCGTCATTTCTGAGACCATCTTCGAAAACCGGTTTATTCATGTCAGTGAACTCCAGCGAATGGGCGCAGATATTAAGGTGGCGGGCAGCACGGCCGTGGTCCAGGGTGGCAAACCTTTGACTGGCGCCCCAGTCATGGCCACGGACTTGCGGGCCAGCGCCTCATTGATCCTGGCGGCCCTGGCAGCCGAAGGCACGACCGAGATTTCCCGAGTCTATCACATAGACCGGGGGTATGAAGCCATTGAACAGAAGCTGGCTCAATTAGGAGCCAAGCTACGGCGGGCACGCGAGTAGCCGAAGAAGCGGCATGGTGCCCCGTTGTTTGCATCCCACAGAGACCTTGACGTAATAGAACGCACCTCATGCATGCTGGCGATCCTCCACAGGAGAGCTTTGCAAAACCTCGGAAAGCGAAAATTATGAGGTTCTTGGGGCACCCATCCGGGCGAAACGAAGGGCCCACCTCACTGGGCAAATCGCGAACTGTTTGAGGCTGTTAGGCCGAGTCTTTGCGAGTTAGTAAGTGAGCACGTAGATGGGTCAAAAACCTCATATCAAAGAGCGAGACGAGGTTATGCAAAGGTCTCCACAGGTCTATGCCAGGCCTCTGATCCCCGTCCTGCTGACCCTCATGGCTGGGATCACCATGGGCCTCTATGGGCCCGGACTCCCAGGCGTGTTTTTGGCTGTCTGTTCTGCCTTCGTTTTGTGCATTTTTTTCGTCTGGAAGGGTCGAAAGGTTCGTCTACTCCCCCTTTTTCTCTTCTTTCTTCTAGGCTACTGGAGCCTCCAAGGTTGGATAGCACCCTATTTCCCGCCCAACCATGTAACCCGGTTCATTGACGACCATCCTTGGCACATCATTGGTCGGTTAGACGGCGATGCCGAGTGCACGCTAGACCGGACGCGTTTCACCCTGATGGCGGAATCCGTTACGAGAAAACAGGTGTGTTATCCGGTCACTGGGGCCATAAGGGTCACGGTATTTGGAAAGGTGGACCATCTTCATTCGGGCGATAGGGTCGCCTGTCTGGCAAGGCTTAAGAAAATCAGAAATTTCAATAATCCCGGAGGCTTCAACTACGAACGATATATGGCTTTTCGAGGCATCAGGGCCTCGGCATACGTGTCCAAGAAAGAGTTCTTGGTCAGACTCCATGCCGCAACAACCGGGTGGTTTCCTGAGGGGCTCAAGCGCGCCAGGAGGGCTGTGTCCAGCTTGATTGAAAGGGTCCCTCCCCAAGATGCCAGGGGTCTGCTGAAAGCGCTTATTATTGGAGATCGAAGTGAAATTTCTCCGGAAACCCGGGAGATTTTCAATCGGGCCGGGATTTCCCACCTCCTGGCTATTTCAGGACTTCACATCGGCATGGTGGCCACCCTCGCCTTCTTTGCCTTTCGCTATCTGCTGGCGCGATCCCAAAAAATTCTTTTGGCTGCCTGGGTCCTCCGGGGGGCCGCCTTGATGAGTGCCTTGCCAGTGGTCTGTTACGGTCTCTTGGCCGGCATGTCCCCGCCAACGCAACGCGCTGTGATCATGGTGACGGCCTTTCTCATCGCCCTGCTCATGGAACGGGAGCATGACACGATCAACACCTTGGCTGTTGCAGCCCTTGTCATTCTGATCATCAACCCTACCGCCCTTTTTGAAATATCTTTTCAGCTCTCTTTTGCCGCCGTGTTTGCCATTTTGTATGTGCTGAGAAAGCTTCCCATTGTCTTGAAGCTCAGAAGCAGCCCGTTGACTGTATGGAAGCGATTGACCCTCTTTGTGCTCGTGTCTGCAGCCGCCATCTTGGGGACTCTACCCATAACCCTCTATTACTTTAACCAGACATCCCTCATTGGGGTTGTCACCAATTGTCTCTTTGTACCTCTGGTGGGATTTCTGGTCGTGCCCCTGGGACTTCTGGCGCTTTTCCTTTTGCCCTTTGCCCCAACCGGGTCCCTCTGGATCATGAAAACCGCAGTCGCCTTGATGCAAGGCGTCTTGAGCCTGGCCGGCCTGTTTTCAAAATGTCCTTTTGCCGCGGTAAAGACCGTCACCCCCACCTTGCTTGAGATTGGGCTTTACTATGCCCTCGCGTGGGCGCTTTTCAATTTGAGGCAGTCCCGCTTGGCCAAGGCCATGCTCCTGGGCATCGTAGTTGTCACTCTAGCAGATGGGGCGTATTGGGCCAAACAACGATTTGGCAAGGAGGACCTCAGGGTAACCTTTATCGATGTTGCACAGGGAAGCGCAGTGCTTCTGGAACTCCCCGGGGGGACGTGCATGCTGGTAGACGGCGGGGGATTTTACGACAATCGTTTTGACGTGGGGGCAAGGATCGTAGCACCATTGCTGTGGCATAAGAAGATTGCTACAGTGGAAACCCTTGTGCTCTCTCATCCAAACTCAGACCATCTGAATGGACTCTTGTTTGTGGCCAGACATTTCAACGTGGAAACCGCGTGGATGAACCAGGAGGAGGTCCCGAGCCAGCCATACCAGGATTTCTTGAAGACCATCTCAGAAAAAAATATCCGCATTGCGGCATTAGAAGAACTGCGGAGACCGCAAAGAATCAACGGCGTTCGATTCCAGGTCCTTTATCCTCTCGAAGACTTCCGACAACGGAAAGCTCTAGACCCTTGGCGCACGCCAAATAACAACTCCCTTGTCTTGAAGGTCACCTTTGACAAGGTTTCTTTCCTGCTGCCAGGAGACATTGAAGCTGAGGCAGAACAGGAGCTCTTGCACCTTGCAGCCAGTGCCCTTGAAAGCACGGTGCTCTTGGTTCCTCACCACGGCAGCAAAAGCTCCAGCACACCAAAGTTTTTGGACTATGTGGATCCAACCATAGCGGTCATATCGGCAGGCTGGAAAAACATGTTTGGATTTCCTCATCAGAAGATTCTTAAGCGTTATGAGCGCCGCGGCTGTCATATATTTCGGACGGATCAAGGGGGCGCCATCACCATCACCACCGACGGTACACACTTGCGTGTCAAACCTTTCTTGTCTGGCCCTGTGTCACTGTGACCTTCCAGCGTAGATGATGTATTGTCGTAGAAGGAGAAAAGCGTGTCATTCTTGTTGCAGTGCCAGAATATCAGAAGATTAGTGTCTTTCGTGCGTAAGGATGTTAATAGGTTGGAAGACGTATTGGCAGGGAGGTTGACTGACTCGAGTTCCTTGAGGAGCGGGGTTCAAATCCTGGCGCTCCCGATATCCACGACGAGCAGCTAAGGTACTTCATTGATTGCTGAATCGTGCGTAGAAGGGGGCGCACACGACAGACGCTGTGAGACTTTCCTGTAAGATAAACGTGATGATCAGCCTATGGTTTTGGCTATACGTGGGTGTTGCCTTTGCGGGAGATTCGTGGACAAGGTGGAAAGAGCAATCTGGCCCTATCCCCTTAGTCAATCAGAGCCCCATCCAACTCCTTTTTCTCCAACCAGAGCCAGACAGGGCAGAGACGCTCCCTACCGGACATGGTGCCATCCGACTTAACACAACCTTGACCAATACGCTTCTCTCCGAGGAGTTACAATACGATTCAGCGACGCTTGACATGGAAGCGGTCAGGACTGCCTTCGCGGTGCGCTACGCGGTCTTGCCAAGACTGGAAATCGCTCTTTCCCTTCCTGTAATCCACCATTATTCTGGTTTCATGGATCGTTTCATCCTGGATGTTGAACAGGCTTTTGGAGACCCTCGTGGAATCAGAAGCGAACAGCGGGCAGATGAATTCACCTACTTTGTCAAGAAGGACGAAGAGACTTTCATATCCGGCTCGAAGAACACCACTGGAATCGGTGACCTGACATTGAGGGCGAAGACAAAGATATGGGACCAAGGGCAGGTCTTGCCAACATTGAGCACAAGAGTCTGCCTTAAGCTCCCAACAGGGGATCAGGATCTGGCCTTTGCGAGCGGGGAAACGGACTGGGGGTTCGGCCTGTTGTTCGAGAAGGATGTAAAGGCCCTGAGCCTCTACTTGAACGCGGATGTGACCTTTCCTGGAGAGGCCTTTGATAATGCCGGGGTCACTCTTAGGGAGTTTTATACCCTCATGTTCGGGGTCGAATACCGTCTGAGGCCTCGATGGTCCATCTTGTCCCAGCTGAATTATCTGACGCGACCCTTTGAGCATACCAACACCGACCTGTTGAACAGGCGCATCTTTGAGATCCTGGTGGGTTTGCACTATCAAGCAGGGGAGAACACATTCATTCAGGCGGGTGGGGTGGAGGATATCTTTGATTCTGCAGATGCGTCGGCGGACGTCACACTGTTTATGAATATGGGCCTGAATTTTTGAGCTCACCATGCTTGAAGGATCAAACATGACGAACAGGGTTGAGTGAATTCAGAAGGCCATCAAGTCCGGAACTGCTGCGAACCCCTTGAGAGCGGGGTGTGTATTCTCAGTGAGCCACCATAAGAAAATATCCCCCTGGGTCATCGGAGGCCTTGGTGTCCTTTGCATCTTCCTCGTTGGCCTCATTGCTCTTCTGCCGACGCTCATCAACCTTGGGCCGATCAGAGAAAAAATCCTGGCCGACATTTCCCAGACCGTGGGGGGCCAAGTGGTATGTGAAAGGTTTGGCCTCTCTTTTTTGCCCCGTCCTCATGTGACGATTCAACAGGCAAGTCTATCCATCCCAGGAAAAGTCTCTGGCAATCTGGCATCTTTGACAATGTATCCCAGGATTCCGCCCTTGCTTTTGGGTAAAGTGCGCCTTGCCAGCGTGAAGGTTGAGGCCCCTGATTTCGCCATGGAGGTCCAAGAAAAAAGGCCGGACAAAACCAAGGAAAAATCGAAGCCGTTTTCTGAGGTAGTGATTCAGGACCAGGTGGCGCCTGCGTTCGCTGCGCTGGCATCGAAGGCTCCGGGTCTAGTTGTTGAGGTGGAAAACGGCAGGCTGCGTCTTGGTGAAGACACGCAGCCTGTTTTTGAGTGTCAGCACATTCAGGCATCCATGGATTTCCCAGCCAATCAAGTCAAGGTTAATGTCACCGGCTTTGCTTTTGGGACCGATGGGCTAAGGGATTTGCAGGCATCGCTGGCAGGTTCCCCCCCTAATGAGACCCGTCGTCAGGCAGATGACACATGGGTCATCAAAGGCAAGAGCCTGAGGGCTGCTTTTCATATGGATAGGGATAAGACGATAGTGTCTCTTATTGAACTCAATTTCAACGAGCCTCAGGTCAACATCACCGGAGAATTGGTTTTTAATCAAACGTCTCCACAGGTGATCTTGGAACTGGACGGCACAGAGGTAGACGTTGATTCAACCCGTGACGCTGCTCTCGCTCTGGCGGGAGATATCGCCGTCACCCGGAAGATTTTTGACATCGTCAAAGGAGGAAATGTCCCGCGGATCCATCTCAGTACCCATGGAAATTCGTGGCATGATTGGGGGAAGGCGGAAAATATTCTGATCAAAGGCAGCATGCTCAAGGGCCAGATCTTCGTCCCAGGAGCTGACTTGGATTTGGAGGGCGTTAAGGGGGACGTGATCATTTCTAAAGGCATCCTTGAGGGAAAAAATCTTGAAGCACGGATGGGCAGCGTCAAGGGACGTCAGGGGACCTTAAAACTAGGCCTCAAAGGGAAAAATGCACCCTTTCACCTGGATATCCTGATGCAGGCGGACTTGGCTCAGCTTCATCCCGTTTTGAAACGGTTGGTTGCAAACAAGCCTTTTGGACACGAGATGGACCTCATAGACAATGTTGAGGGCCATGGAACGGGAAGGTTGGTTCTGGGTGAAAGCACAGCATCGATCAAAACACGCTTGGATCTCTCGGAATTCAATCTGTCGGGCCATTACGAACGCATCCCTTATCCTCTGGAAATCAGTGGCCAAGATTTCTCCTATGATGAGAGAGCAGTCCATGCAAGGCAGTTGAGTGGCAAGTTGGGGAAATCCTCTTTTTCTGAGCTTTCTTTCACGTTAGATTGGGAAAAAAATCCCTACGTTGAGATCAAGTCCCTAAGGTTCCAAATGTTTTTGGGAGAGGTCTATTCATGGCTTGCCTCGTTGGACCGTTCGAAGGTCTATCTAAAAGACTTCAAGCGTGTAGACGGTGTCGTCTCCTTCTCTGAACTGCAGCTCAAGGGAGCATTGTTTCAGCCTGAAGACTGGCAATGGGAAACGAGAGGGGAAATCAGACACCTCGCCGCGGACACGAGCCTTTTGCCGGAACCCATAAAAGTAACCGGAGGAGACTTTGAGGTCATAGAGGACGCCACTGAACAACAGTTTTCTTTCAGAGATGCTCATATCACGTTGCTAGATGCCTCGCTCAGCGTGTCGGGCGTTTTAGGCGACTTCCTGAAGGGCTTCAATGAAACAGAAATAACGCTGCAGGGGAAGATGGGGCGCGAGGCCAGCCAATGGGTTTCAGACACTATCGGCTTGCCACCGGAATTCCACATCCGGCCGCCTGTCTCTATTTCGCGGGGGCACCTGGTGTGGAATAGGGGTACTAGGACATCCTTTGTAGGGGATCTGATCGTACAAAATGGCCCAAGACTGTCCTTAGATATTTTGCGAAATCCTGAAGAGCTAATGATCAAGAAACTGCTCGTTCAAGATGGAGATTCCCACGCTTCATTGAAGCTTGATCTCAAACACAAGGACCTGAGCCTGGAATTCGCCGGTCCCTTGACTAAAGCAACTATGGACAAGCTTCTTGTGAAGAATCGATTTTGTCTTGGATGGATCAAAGGAGAGCTCAGCGTACAAATTCTGCTGGATCGTCCCACGATAGCCAACGCTCAGGGAGAACTCAAAGGCGAAGATCTTATCCTTCCGTTAAATCTGAAAGTGCCGGTAAGCGTGGACAGCTTTTCATTGAATGCCATGAAAGACCAGCTGGAAGTTGAATCAGCTATCTTAACATGGGGGGACGACCGCATGGCCCTTGGGGGAAGCATGAAGCTTTCGGCTGACGGTGTGGTACTGGATATGGATCTTTCTGCTGACCATGTCGAGTGGAACAAAGTGGAAGAAATCATGGAGCGAGATAAGAGAGAAGACGATCTAGCTGCCGAAGAGAATCAATGGGACCTGCCTGTGCGAGGAATCCTCAGACTCAAAACAGAACATTTTAAATATGATCCGTTGACTTGGAGCCCTTTTTACGCCGATATCTCTTTTGCTGATAACGGCGTCGATGTTGCAGTCACCGAGGCAAACTTGTGCGGCATCTCTACCCCAGGAATCCTAAGAATATCGCCTCAGGGGCTACGACTAGATTTCAAACCAGTATCCAAAGACCAGGACTTGGCTCCGACGCTTGCCTGCCTGGGGGATGAGAAAGGGGTGGTGACGGGCAAATTTGACCTTAGAGGAGAGGTCAGGACACAAGGAAAGGGCGAAGGGTGGCTCACATCACTTCACGGAGATTTGGAGTTCTTCGCCAATAATGGGCGCATTCACCGCCACGGTCTGCTGGCAAAGATCTTTGCTTTTCTCAATGTTGCGGGGATCGTCAGTGGACAGTTCCCTGACCTCACACAGGAAGGGTTCCCCTACCATTCCATGAAGGCCAAAGGGAGTCTTCAAAATGGTAAACTCGCGCTAAAGGAGGGGCACATCGACAGTCCATCTATGGAGATCGCTTGTCAAGGAGATATTGATCTCCTCAACAAGGAGCTGGATCTTCAGTATCTTCTGGCCCCCCTGAAAACCGTAGATCTTGTTGTCAAGAAGATTCCACTGGTGAGCGATGTACTCAGCGGAACCCTGGTTTCCATCCCTGTGAAGGTGACAGGCCCCTGGGCAGATCCAAAGATTACAGCGCTTTCCCCTTCAGCGGTTGGATCTGGACTCTTAGGAATTATGAAGAGAACTGTTCAGCTTCCTCTTAAAATGATAGAGCCCCGGGCGCCAGAGAAGAAGCCAGATTAGACGGCATGGGGACCCAGATGGATGCCCCACACAGTTCATGATGGTCGTCCAAATGTGTTGTTCAAACCCCTTGCCCTGTCCTTCCAGATTCCCACAACTGGCATCTCTTTTCTCAATCTGTGACCATATTTACACAATACGATTAATATAAACCAAGGCTGTTTATGATCTAAGTATTTGAATCTTATAGACAAAATATTTTCTGTCCTGGCTTGGCACGATGCTTTCATAGGATCTGAAGCATAGTCACTTGCCAATGGAGGGAGGTGTACCGTTTCATAGGGGCATGACGTTGAATGCGACCTTCTTTGTGGATGTGACGGTATTCATATTTATTGTATCTTCCGTCTGCGGCTTCATTTCTGGAGGATGCCTGTTCTTACTTCGCACCCTTGACAAAATGATATGACCTAGGGATGGCGGGGCTTCAACCTGGCTCCGCCTTTATCCTAAGCCCTTGAAGCCAGCGCCTGTCGCCACCGGCCAAGATTTGGTTTGCTTGGTTTCAGGGGCTTCACCCACGGCACGAGGTGAGGTTTTCTCCTTCGTGTGAAACCTCCTTTTTAAAGCCCCTGGTGTTAGGG
>Ga0111161_1085_pt1 | contig 13729 bp, 13 predicted proteins | sample DeeMarSeWOR28_12_FD_80264 | JGI IMG/M metagenome (GOLD analysis project Ga0111161, IMG submission 80264) | Nitrospira bacterium SG8_3
ATGTATTGATCATCGGGGCAGGCGGAGCGGGCCTGCGCTGTGCAGCAGAGATTTTTGAAAGAAGACCGGGCGCACGTGTCGTTGCGGTGACCAAGGTGGGGCACCCCCAGAAGTCCCATACGAATACGGCCCAGGGAGGGTTGGCCGCGGTGGATCCCAGGGATCCTGTGGATAGACCAGTTTACCACATGTTCGACACCTGGAAGGGATCGGACTGCAGTGCCGACCAAAATGTGATCAAGAAGATCGTGGAGTCCTCATGGGAACAGGTTGTCTGGTTAGAAAACCATGGCATGCATTTTAGTCGGGATGAAGAGGGGAGGGTGAGCAAGAGGACCTTTGGAGGGCACACCATCGGCTTTGGTGAGGCTTCCGCTTTCCGGGCGGTATTTGAGGCGGATCGAACCGGGAAGGGCATTATGGACACCGTGTGGGGGGAGGCTTTGAGGGGGGACATATCCTTTCTGAGCCAGTCCATTGCCACAGAACTCCTTTTCAAGGGTGACCGGTGTGTGGGGGCTGCACGGGGGGAAATGGACAGCTTTTCAAAGTCACCACCAATTGTCGCCAGAACACTGGAGATGGCCTTGCCCTTATTCTGAACGCGGGCCTGCCCATCATGGACCCCGAGGCCATTCAATTTCACCCCACGGGCATCGTGGGACCGGGAATACTGGCCAGCGAGACCTTGAGATCAGTGGGTGGAATTTTGCGTAATAAAGAGCTGGAGGCGTTCATGGAACGCTATGCGCCCAAGATGAAGGAGTTGGCGCCTCGCGATCTGGTGGCTAGGGCTATGGAGACCGAGATTCGAGAGGGCAGGGGGGCCCTAAGTCCTGATCACAAATTGGAGCATGTGTGGATCGATTTGCGGCATCTGTCTGAATATATTCATGATGTGCAAATTCCAGAGGTCACCAGCTTTTTTAGGAAATTCGTCAATCTAGATCCAAAAAAAGCACTCTGCCCGGTCCGCCCCAGCAACCACTATCAGATGGGGGGGATTCCCACCAATGAATTCGGGGAAGTGGGAAAGGATGCTGAGGTGGTCATTCCTGGCCTCTTTGCGGTGGGAGAGTGTGCAGCAGCCAGTTTTCACGGTTTCAATCGGCTCGGGACCAACTCGCTTTTGGAACTCATCACCATGGGAAAGTTCGCAGGAGAAAGGGCGATCGATTATTTGGGGGATGCAGATGTGGAGCTGCCATCAGATGCGGGTAAGAAGAGCTTCTCGCAGTTTTCTGCGTTCATGGAGGGACAGGGCAAAGATAATCTTGGAGACATTCGGACGGAGATGCAGTCGCTCATGACAGAGAAGGTGGGGGTGTTTCGCACAGAATCTGGACTCAATGAGGCCATCGAGACGCTCAGGGCGCTCAAAGAACGCGCAGACAAAACCCCTCTGTCCAGCCCCACACTCACCATGAATCAGGAGCTCATCCAGCGCTGGGAATTGGACAACCTTCTGCTTCTTGCCATGGTCACAGCCCAGGCCGCGCTCAATAGAAGAGAGTCTAGAGGTGGGCACTATCGTGAAGATTTCCCTGAGAGGACGGATGAATTTGAGTATCATACCCTGGCATCTATGAAGGTGTTCGGGGAGGTCAATTTCGACAAACGCAGCATCGACATGAGCCTATACGAGGCAAAAGGAGAGCATTGCGAAAAATTTGGGATGATCGAAAGGAAATATTGAGGCTGTCGGAAATCGCCCATCTGCTGCGTTACCCTCATCCCTCCTCACTGCGGCGTACCTTTATGTACGCCTCATTCCTCGGGATTTCGGAAGCCTTGCATCTGGACATTTTTCGACAGCCTCAGAGAAGGGAGTTTTTCGACAGGTTCATTGGCAGCCTTTTCGTGGGGTGCAAAATCCTGCCCTACAAAAGGCATGAATGCTGTAGGGTGGCATTTCACATGCCACTGCTTTGAGCAAAAAAGGTAGAGGAGAAAAGCAAGGTTTTGAAAGAAAGTTACAAGATTAGATTGAAGATTAAGCGTTATGATCCGGATACCAAGAGGTCATGGGTGCAGGATTATGAACTGGAGGCTGGTAGGATCCTCCGATTCACGGATGTGTTTCGAAAAATCAACAATGAAATGGACCCAACCCTCGCCTGGAACTCCTCCTGTGAACATGCGCAGTGTGGGACCTGTTCGGTCTTGGTGAATGGGAAACCCTTGCTTGCCTGCGAACTTCTCGTGGAGAACGCTGTGGCACACTTTGGAACGACAGAATTCACAGTGGGGCCCATTACAGTGGCCCCCGTTGTCCGCGACCTTGTGGTGGATTTAGAGCGGGCCTATGAAAGGGTTCACAGGGTCAAACCCTATATCATTCAGCCTGCGGAAAACGCCAACAAAGGTTATGAATATCAGGTGTCCCCAAGAGCGTTAGAGCGATATGTGGATGCCACCCGCTGCATCAATTGTTTCTGCTGTGCCAGCGTCTGCATCAGCAGCCACAAAGGCTTTTTGGGGCCAAATGCAGTCCTTTCCGCTATCGTGCGACTGATGGATCCTAGGGAGGAGGCCAAGAAGGAAAGATTAAACATTCTCTACAGTGAGGAAGGCATCTACCGTTGCCACACCTCAAAGGCCTGTTCTTTTGTGTGCCCAAAAGAAATCGATGTGGCCCATTATATTGCTTTGGCCAAGGAGGGAAAGTTCAAGGATTAGGTTTTCTGGTATTTCGCTTTGCCTTCCTGATAGAGGTCATTACCATACATATCGTTCACGACGATGGCGGGGAAGTCGTTGACCAGCATTTTCCTGATGGCCTCAGTCCCAAGATCTTCATAAGCGACCACTTCAGCTTCTTTTATCGCCTTTGATATGAGAGCGCCTGCGCCGCCTGTCGCGGCAAAGTATACAGCCTTGTGCTTCTTCATCGCGCTGATCACTTCTTCGCCCCGGATTCCTTTTCCTATCATGCCTTTCAGGCCTCTTTCTATGAGAATGGGCGCATAGGAATCCATCCTATAGGCTGTGGTGGGTCCGGCTGAACCTATGGGCATCCCTGGTTTGGGGGGGGTGGGCCCCACGTAGTAAATAATCTGCCCTGATATGTCAAAGGGGAGCTCTTCACCTTTTTTCAATAGCTCCACGAGGCGCTTGTGCGCAGCATCTCGGGCTGAGTAGAGATACCCATTTATCAGTACCCTGTCCCCCATTTTGAGTTCTTTCACCACCTCGTCAGTAAGGGGGGTTTCTATGGAAATGGCCTCCTTCATCATCTCTCTCCTTAATGATTAAATATGAACGACTAAAAACCTCTTCTACGTTTGAGTAGAGGATGGGCGTTTCCTCAAAGCGATATCTCAAAAGAAATTCCACAAAATTTCGCAGTGCCGAAAAATTTCGGGTTTACTCCACCGAGCTAATGGGAGTCTCCCACTGACTAGTTAAACCCGAAATATTTGGGCACCGCCCCCTGGGGCCATAGATATCGCCTTTGAGAAAATTGCCATTCCCGGATCAAGTGAGGCAGTTTTAAAGAAAGGCTTCCTTGTGCCGGTCGCAGTGGCACTGGATATTTACGGCCACGGGCAGACTTCCTATGTGAGTGGGATAGGTTTCTATGTGCACGGCCAGGGCCGTGACTCTACCTCCCAACCCCTGCGGGCCAATACCAAGATTATTAATTTCACCAAGAATTTCCTTTTCCAGTTTGGCAATTTCCGGATCTGGATGGCTTTGGCCCACCGGGCGGAGGAGCGATTTTTTCGCGACCAGTGCAGCCTTCTCCAGAGTGCCCCCTATACCCACCCCCACAACGAGTGGCGGGCAAGGATTGGGACCCGCTTCCTCCACCCGCTGCACGATGAATTTCTTTACACCGTCAATTCCCACGGCAGGCGGGAACAGGACCACACGACTCATGTTTTCACTGCCAAACCCCTTGGGAGCCAGTGCCAGCTTCATCTTATCCCCTGGCGCGATCTCCACATGAATGATGGCCGGCGTATTATCCCCGAAATTCTTTCTGGTCAAGGGATCGAGCGATGACGCGCGAAGATAGCCCTCTTTGTATCCTTGACGGACGCCCTCATGGATCGCTTCGTTCAAATCCCCGCCCACCACATGCACATCCTGGCCCATTTCCACGAACACCACGGCCAGACCCGTATCCTGGCATAAAGGAAGACCTTCCTCCTTGGCGATCTGTGCATTCTTCAGGAGCTGGCCCAGAATATCCTTGCCCACGGGAGATTCTTCCATGTCATAGCCTTTTTCAATGGCCTGGATCACGTCATCCCCCAGAAGGGTATTCGCCTCAATACAAAGTTTCTTTATGGTTTTCGTGATTTGTTCTGCCTGTATTTCTCTTACACCCATATATGACCCCCTAAAACATAGGTAGAGTATTTGCGATTTCCCATTGCCGATTTTCGATTCTCTCCCTCCTTATCCCATTTCCCATTTGCTTTCAAGACCCTGTTTGCCGGAATCCTATTTGCAGCAAAACAGGTTAGGTGTTATGGTCAAAGCTACCCCGATACGCGACTTATTTTGTATGGATGTGCTTGAGATAGCAAAACAGGATTCAATCCTTGTGGCCCTGAAACAGATCAGCCAGAGCCCTGGGCCCTATTGCATGAGTTTTGGCTTTGATTTGAAGCCCTTAATCCGCTCTATTGAGAAGTTTGGTCTTATTAACAGCCCGATCGTGACAAAGGACACAGAGGGAAGAATGGAAGTGGTGGCGGGGTACAGGCGAATTCTCGCCTTGAAACACCTTCAGTGGGAAGACATCCCTTGTAGAGATCTTTCTCACCTGGGGTTTGCCCCTGTGGAACTTCTTCTCTTTAACCTGCATGACAACCTCTCAACCAGACCGTTCAATGCAGTGGAAAAGGGGATGGTTCTTAGCCGCCTTGACCAATATATTTCAAGAGAAGAGGTCCTGAGAGACTTTATGCCCCTATTGGATCTTCCGTGCCATGGGCACACATTAGAGATGTTTTTGGGGCTTGAAAAGTTGGAGCAACCCATAAAAGAATCCCTTGTAAATAGACGGATCTCTTTTCAGACAGCCAAGGCCTTTGTGCACATGAAGCCTGAATCCCGCGCCACACTTTTTAACTGGATTACAGGCGTGGGGCTAAACGCAAATCAGCAGAGTCAATTCCTTGCATATACAGCAGATATCTCTATTAGAGACCAAAAAGAAATTCCTGAATTATTGGAAGAAGAGGAAATTTTGGACATATTAAATGATGTAAATTTAAATAATCCTCAAAAAGCAAAAAGATTACTTAATTTTTTAAAGTCCAGGCGTTTTCCTTTATTAACACGCTCAGAAAAGCGCTTCAGAGAAAAGAGCACAGGCCTGGGATTACCGGACGGAGTAAGTATCTCTCATCCGCCTTTTTTCGAGGATCCGGATTACCGGCTTGAGATATTTTTTAAGAACGGCAAGAAATTAAGGGAAAAAATCGATGCGCTTGGGAAAGTAAGTGGTCTTGAATCCCTTGGCGATCCCTGGAAAGAGGACGACGTGTGATTTCTGTTCCGCATATCAAGAAAGTACGTGTGGAGACGGGTGCGAGGGCGCATCCGCAGAGCACGAGGATCCTGAATAGACTTAAAGGCCTCCCTGTTGAAGAGGTGAGGCCTGCTGAGGAAATCAGGGAAGGGCCCCCCGGGTTCTTCAATATGGAAAAGGAGACCCTCAGATTGCTCTCTTTTCAAGGGGAGTTTCTAAAGCCATGTCCGGGGACAAGTACTTATATTTGCTGTGGATATCAGATCCTTCACGTGGGAACAAACTGCCCTCTAGATTGCAGTTATTGCATCCTCCAGGCCTATTTCAATCAAACTTCCCTCAGAGTCTTCGTGAACCTGGAGAACAAGCTTGAACAGATCGGCAAGCGCATAGACAAAGACCCTGAGAAGATCTTTAGAATAGGTACCGGGGAGTTTACGGACAGTCTCGCCCTTGAGCCCATCACAGGGTGGGCCGAGATCCTTTTTCCCTTTTTTGCGGGCAAGAAAAACGCCGTATTGGAATTGAAAACCAAGACAGACCAGGTAGAAGGACTGCTTTCTTCCAAATGGAGAGATAGAATAATTGTTTCATGGTCTTTGAATAGCCCTTCTGTGGCGTCAAGGGAAGAGCAGGGTGCACCAAGCATCAAAAAAAGGCTTCTAGCGGCCCGCCGCTGTCAAAAGGAGGGCTTTGTGCTGGGTTTCCATTTCGATCCCCTGATTGTACATGGGGACTGGGAAGAGGGGTACATGAGAACCCTGGAGATGATGGACAGGTATGTCGACCCTAAAGGGATCATCTGGACAAGCATGGGTAGCCTCAGGTATATGCCTCTCTTAAAGGGCATTATCAGAAGGCGTCATCCCCGGACCCACATCTTGGATGGGGAATTCGTGCCCGGAAAAGATGGCAAGATGCGTTATTTCAAGCCCATACGCATAGAAATGTATCGTTTCTTGGGGTCCATGCTAAAGAAGTGGCACGGCGGGCTGGGGATCTACCTCTGCATGGAAAGCGATGAGGTCTGGCAAAAAGGCCTGGGATGGTCACCAGGGAATACAGGAGGTCTGTCCCGCTACCTGGATGAGAGGGTTTATGCGACTTTCGGATAGGTTTTGGTGTCTAGTATTAAGTTTAAGTGAGTCAAAATAATCAATAAATACTAAAAATATTGATTTTGAAATTATTAATGTTATGTTATTACAAGTCACGCTAGTAAATAATGAATGGAGGTATTTATCATGTTAAGAGAAAAGATCGAAGATGCGCTAAACAAAGTGAGACCCTCGCTGCAGGCCGATGGGGGCGATGTTGAGTTTGTAGACGTGGATGAAAATGGTGTGGTCAAGCTCAGGTTGACAGGGGCCTGTGGCGGTTGTCCCATGTCTCAGATGACGCTCAAGATGGGTATTGAGAAGATTTTGAAACAAAATGTACCGGAAATTGACCGCGTTGAGTCCGTTTAATCGGTGGGCCATGTGCCTTTGAAAAGAAATATGGATCCACAAGGCTGAGAAAGGAGATGGAGATGGAGATTAAGAAGGTAGGTGTTTTGGGGGCTGGCGCGATGGGCAACGGAATTGCCCAACTCGCCGCTCAAATCGGTTGTGAAGTGGTGATGAGAGACATAGAAGATGCGTTTGTGGAACGAGGCATGAAAAGCATTGACAAATTCCTCTCAAAGAGCGTGGAAAAGGGGAAACTGGAGGCCAAGGAAAAAGATGCCATCATAGGCCGGATCAAAGGCACCACGGACATGGCGGATCTCAAAGATGTGGATTTCCTGGTCGAGGCCGTTTTGGAGGATCTTGATCTGAAAAAGAAGGTATTCAAGGAGCTGGACGGGCTTTGCCGCCCCGAAGTGGTCCTTTCCACCAATACCTCGTCCATGTCCATAACCGAGATTGCCGCAGCGACCAACAGACCAGAAAAAATCTGCGGCATGCATTTTTTTAATCCCGCCCCCTTGATGAGACTCGTTGAGATCATCCGGGGATATTACACGAGTGACGAGACAGTGGCGACGGCCACTGACCTGGCAAAAAAGATGGGCAAGGTGACCGTTGAGGTGAAAAAAGACACCCCGGGTTTTATCGTAAACAGGATTATGACACCCCACTTCTTGGAGGCCATCAAAATGGTAGAAGAGGGGATCGCAACGGCTGAAGATATCGACACAGCTGTAAAGAATGGCCTGAATTACCCCATGGGGCCTTTCGAGTTAATGGATCTCACGGGAATCGATATAGCCTATCATGTGACGGAATATTTCCATAAGGAATTAAACCAGGAACTGAAATGGATCGCCCCGACTCTCTTGAAAAGCATGATAAAGGCGGGGAAACTGGGTCGGAAGACCGGGGGAGGGTGGTACGATTACAAAAAGTAACCCGTCTCACTTCCCTTCCAGGTAAACCAAACGAAGATTTAAGAGAAAAGGCAAAAAAAAGGCAGTTCGTGGTCTTTCGAACTGCCTTCTTTTTTCAAAATAAAACGACAGAAAAGGGGGATTATTTGTTTTTGTGCCGCATCTTCTTTTTCTGTTTTCTATATTTGTGTTTCCTGATTTTCTTGCGGCGCTTTTTTACCACACTACCCATTAAAGTGAGAACCTCCGGATAAAAATAGAACTGTCTTTCTACTACTAATAAAATCCTTATGTCAACAGATATTTGTACGAAGTTATTTTAGGGAAGAGGGAACCGATATATTAAAGTTTACATAATATATATTATAAGACTATGCACTTGCCATGGTGGTCTTTATTTTCAGCTTTGCCTTGTAAAGGTTCTTATCCGCCTCAGAGACCAATTCCTTCTCACTCATTCCATCAGAAAATGTGGCGTACCCCACACTGGCCGTAAAATTTCCCTGTAAAAGCGCATTTTGTATGCGTTTTCCGATGTCCCTGGCCACGCTTAGATCCGCATCGATGAGGATGATCGCGAATTCGTCTCCACCGTAGCGATATCCCGAATCAACGCCTTCCCGTATGTTCTTGTTGATAATACGACCCAGATTCCTGAGCACTTCATCCCCTGCCAAGTGCCCGTAGGTATCATTGTAGGCCTTGAAATGGTCAAGATCCAGAAGAATGAGTGCGAGCGAGTGGCTTTGCCGCTGGGCCCTTGTGAACTCCTCCTTCAGGCGATTGTAGAAATGTCGCTGATTGAAAAGTCCTGTGAGTGAATCTGTTATGGAGAGACGGCTGAGTTCTTTTCTGAGATTTCGCTCGCTGATAATCCTATTTACTTTTGCTTCTAACTCCTCGGATTCAAAAGGTTTTTTTATAAAATCACTTGCTCCGGCGTTTATCACATCAATATATCGGTAGCCCTCGGCATAGCCTGTCATGGCGATGATACTCAGATCGGGAAAATCCTTCCCCGCCTGCTCAATAAGCTTCAGGCCGTCCATATCCGGCATCTTCATGTCCGCCAGGAGAAAGGAGTATTCGTTTTCTTTCAACTTGGCCAGCGCACCGGGCCCGCTGGATGCGGAGCCGGTTTCAAATCCGAGTATGGACAGAAGCTGGACAAGGGTTTCCCGAAACTGCGTGTCATCATCCACAACGAGCACGGATTCCTTGCTGTAATCAATTCTGTCTTTTTCCATAACCAACTGGCAAAGGATATTAGTGCATGGAAAAGGCTAACTACTCGAAATAACCGTCAAAACGCCCCATAGGGAATTTACATGGGCGCGTTTAATAGTAACATTAACTAGTTCGCCTAAAAAGCTATTATTACAAGTAAAATTGACTATTTTGTTGGTGGCGGTCCGGCCAGTGAGCTGGCCACCTTTCTTGCTCTCTCCTTCCACCAGGATTTCCAACGCCTGACCTTCCAGCCTCCTGTTTTTCTTGAGTGTAATGGACTTCTGGATCTGTTGGAGTTGGGCCAGTCGAGAGGATTTCTCAGCCTCAGATATTTTCCCATCCATCCTCTCCGCTAGTGTACCCTTTCTGTCCGAATATTTAAAGGAATAAAGGCTATCAAATTCAATTTCCCTAATTAGATCAAGGGTTAACTCGAAATCTTCATGTGATTCTTGAGGAAAACCCACCATCACATCGCTACTTATGGCGATATCGCGTCGTATCATCCTTAAATTCTTAACCAATTCCAGATATTTTTCCCTTGTGTATCCCCTGTTCATGAGTTCAAGGATCTTGTTGGAGCCGGCTTGGAGAGGAAGATGGATATGGGGGCAAAGATTCTCCAGTTCGTCAAAGCAGCGCATCAGATCCTCTGATAGGTCTTTGGGGTGGGATGTGGTAAAGCGAATTCTTGCAAGGCCAGGGCGCTTACTCAGTTCTCTAAGCAGAGACGGGAACCGGAAGGCCTGCCCTTTGCCCCAGACATAGGAATTCACGTTCTGGCCCAGCAGGGTGACCTCTTTCACTCCTTGTGAGACCAGATGTTCCGTCTCTCTTAATATGTCATCCGGAGGGCGGCTCACCTCCCTGCCCCGCACATAGGGAACGATACAATAACTGCAAAAATTATCGCAGCCCTCCATGATAGAGACGTAACTCTTGACCCTGCCTCTGAAATATCCATCCTTAGCCATGGGAGATGGGGGTCTCAGGTCAATATCTGTAGCCACAATCTTCTGCCTGTTGGAGACCAGTTTTTCTAAGAGATCTTCAATGCTTCCGATTTCTCTGGTACCCAGCACCAGATCCAGCTCTGGGAACCTTTCCATCAATTTACTGCCTTCTTGCTGTGCAATACATCCTGCGATCCCCACAATCAGATCGGGCTTCCACTTTTTGAGAGAAATCATTCGGCCCAAGAGACTGAGGGCCTTCTGTTCGGCCTTGGCCCTCACGGTACATGTGTTGACGAGGATGAGATCAGCGCTATTCGGGGTGTCCGTTGGGAGAAAATTAGAATTCAAAAGGACCTGAGCCAGGTAATCTGAGTCATATTCATTCATCTGGCATCCCATTGTGCTTATGTAAAAATAACGAGACAAAGAGGAACTCCTTAAAGTGTTACCCGCCGGGTGGGTGGCGTTATGCACTCCAGCGAATCACTGTTTTCTTCAATTAATCTGATGTCCTCATCCTCTGCCAAAGAACCCATTAAATCCAAAAACAACTGTTCGCACCCGGGGGCAACTTGCACCTCAATCAGTGCCGCCTGGGGATCAATGGTCCTTACAACACCCATCCCATCATAGGATTCTATGGTTACCCTCAGGTAGTTGATATCACGACGATTCACTCTGAAGATATGTTTATTTGTCTCCATCCTTGTTATAGGTGGCCCCACCCCACATGAGTTTGGCCCTCAAGATTTCAAAGTAGGTCTGGTCAGGGGATTTGATCAGCTTTATCCCCTGTTCTGACTTGTTGATCATCACTTTATCCCCGTAAGAGAAATCAAATCCCACCTGTCCATCAAAGGTCAAATGCACTTTCTCCTCACTCTCCTTGCCCATCTTTATATAAATGGTATCTGAATCGGGCAGGATGATTGGGCGGTTGGAAAGCGTGAAAGGACATATGGGCGTTAAAATGAAATTCGCCATCGTGGGATAGAGTATGGGACCCCCTGCAGACAGGTTGTAAGCGGTTGAACCCGTGGGCGTGGATATTATGAGACCATCAGCCCTGAACGTGGTCAGAAACTGTTCATTTATGGTTACGTCCAGATCGATGATCCTTGCCAACGGGCCCTTGTTGAAACCAGGAATCGACAGATTTCCTCCTCTTGGCGGAGGACCCTTGTTTCAAGCATTAATCTGCTTTCCACCTCCAGTTCCCCTCTGAGCATCCTTTCAATGGCCGGATAAAGGCCTTTAAGCGGGATACTGGTCAAAAAGCCCAGTCCACCCAGATTCACACCAAGGATGGGAACACCATATCTGCCCACTTTACGCGCTGCCCCCAGTAGAGTTCCATCCCCACCAAGGACGACCACCCAATCCACGGCGTTGGGTATATGAATGGATTCTTCAGGACACCCATTCATTCTGACTGTGCTGCTCATCTCTTCTGAAAAAACCTTTACACCCCTGCCCTTTAGCCATTTCTCAAGTTTTTTGGCCTCCTGTTTTGCAGGCGCATAGCTGTACTTATAGATAATTCCAACTGAGCTGGATGACATGCAATAACTCCTCCGCCTATCTTTCACCAAGAGTGAGAAAAAAGTATGCCGCTAGGAAGCAGTCATTGAGAGCGCAGCGCAGCAATCTCAATTTCCTGGAAATCCAGAATGTCAAAAAGCTGAAAGAGATTGTTGCGTCCCCGAGAGCAGTCGGGGACTCCTCGCAATGACCTTTTTGTACCCATCAATCGCATAGCTTCTTCAGATCTTTTCATCCTCATACAAGGAAACCAAACTGAATTTTTCCACGTCCACCAGTCCCAAGTCCGTCAATTTGAGCTCTGGTATAACAGGAAGTGTGAGGAATGACAAAGACATAAAGGGCTCAGGTACGGCGCACCCCAAGGAAAAAGCCGCCCTGTTGGCTTCGTCCCATTGTTTTGCCAATTCCTCCAAAGGTTTCCTGGACATGAGCACGGCAACCTCCAGAGGAACTCTGGTCAGGACCTTGCCCTCACTGATCACCGACATTCCCCCGCCCATATTCTTTACCTCTTCGAGGGATCGCCAGATCTCTTGATCGCTGGCTCCCACGGCAATCAGATTGTGAGAATCGTGGGCAACAGAAGAGGCCAAGGCACCCGCATGAAGGCCAAAACCCATCACCAACCCGAGACCTATGTTTCCAGTGGCCTTGTGCCTCTCCACAACGGCCAATTTAAGGATATCTCTTTCAATGTCTGACTTGACCCAGCCGTTCTTTGATTTCAGGGCTTCATATCGAAGGCGTGTTAAAATCTGCCCGGGGATGAGTTCTATGACCCTGGCCCTCCTATCCTCATGGGGGATGCGAAAACTCTCCAGTGTAAAGGGGGCCACTTTCATGGAACGCAATTCAACAGAGGCATGCTCTGCACAGGGGAAATCTATCAATTCACCCCTGTCCACCATCAATTCTCCCCCCTTGAACACCTTGTCCAATTCAAATCGCTCCAAATCGGCTAAAACCGCTAGATCGGCCTTAAATCCGGGCGCCACAGCCCCTCTATCCTTGAGACCGAAATACTCGGCCGGATTTAGGGTGGCCATTTGAATGGCCCTTACCGGATTGAGGCCAAGATCAATGGCCTTCCTGACGATGAAATTCATGTGACCCCTTTGGCGAAGGTCCAAAGGATGTAAGTCATCTGAGACAAAGCAGAACCGCCGCGCATTCTCCGGGGTGACGAGTGGAAGGAGATCTTCCAGGTTTTTGGCCGATGTGCCTTCACGAACCATGAGCATCATGCCACTGTTGAGCTTTTCCATGCCTTCTGTGCGATCGGTGGTCTCATGGTCAGACCTTATTCCAGCAGCCGCATACGCCTGAAGATCGTACCCCTTGAGAAATGGGGCGTGACCATCAATGATTTTGTCTCCGAAAAGGACCAGCTTTTCAAGTACTTCCTGGGTGCCCATCAATAGCCCCGGGAAATTCATCATCTCTGCCAGGCCCAAGATCCTGGTTTCATTTTTCAATGCCGCAAGGTCAGAAGCCGCCAATCGGGCCCCTGCCGTTTCCAGGTGCGTGGCAGGGACACAAGAAGGCGCCATAAAAAAGATATCAATGGGCGCAGACGCACTCTCCTCGAGCATGAACTTTATACCTTCAATACCCATGACATTTCCGATTTCGTGGGGATCTGCAACGATAGTCGTCGTACCGTGTGGAAGGAGAGCGGCAGCAAGTCTGGAAGGAAGGAGCATACTGCTTTCAATATGCAGGTGCGCGTCAATAAGCCCGGGGATAATCCATTTCCCCTTGAGGGACATCTCCTCGCACCCCTGGTAGGCCGAGCCCAATCCCACTATGACGCCATCATAGATGGCCACATCCCGTTCCTGAACTTCCCCGGAGAATACATTGACCACCCTGCCCTGTTTCAGGACAAGGTGGGCGGGTATCTCTCTTCTTGCAGCGAGGATTCTTTTTTTAAGGGCATCGACGGTGATATTCACACTCAAAGGTCCCAGAAAAATAGCCAAAAATTCTAACAAGACTGTCGAAAAGCAAACCTCTGAGAGGCTGTTGTAAAATGACCAGATGCAAGGCTTGCGAAATCCCGAGGAATGAGGCGTGCACAGAAGGTCGCCGCATTGACGAGGGATGAGGATAACGCAGCCCTTCGATGCTTCGGCATTG
>Ga0111161_1042_pt1 | contig 13706 bp, 14 predicted proteins | sample DeeMarSeWOR28_12_FD_80264 | JGI IMG/M metagenome (GOLD analysis project Ga0111161, IMG submission 80264) | Nitrospira bacterium SG8_3
GATACGCAGGTGCAGGCGACCCTGCATACGCTGGCCACCAAATTTCAGATCTATGGAATCGGATGCCTCAAACGGGGAAGAAAGGAGGAGGGAGAATATTATCTCCGGCTCCCAGAACATCTGAAACGTGAGCTTTGAATGGGTCCCTGGTTTCCTTTTGAGACACCCTCTTCCGCAAATGGCCCATCGCCTATCCTCAAAATCCGTGCAAAAATATATGAGAGGAGACAGTGGCTTCTTTATGACTTCATCTCAGGACTTGGGCAGAATGAGTACCTCGATTTTTCCTTCCAACGCCTTCTTGAAGTTGAGGGCATCCCCTTCATCACCCACAATGGCCCCGTAGTGCATGGGTATGGCCAGTTTTGGCTGGATGGCCAGGGCGGCCTCAACGGCCTGATCCGCCGTCATCACATAGGTGCCGGAGACAGGCAGAAGGGCTATATCCACTTCAAAGTCCTTCATCTCAGGGATAAAGTCTGCATCTCCTGCATGATAAATCCGGACCCCTTCCACCTCCACAATGAAACCGAGCCACGCATTTGTCTTGGGATGAAAGTCTTTGTCCGTGTTGTACGAAGGAACCCCCACCACCGTCACATCATCCAATGAAACAGATTCACCGGGGGCAATGACCCTCACGTCCCCTGAGAGCTTCTTTGCTGAGTCTTTTTCTGTGACGATGACCGTCCCTGAATGCTGAATCTTGGACACGTCCTCTAGCGAGCAGTGGTCAAAATGCTCGTGAGTAATCAGGATAAGGTCCGCCTTGGGGCCTGAGGAGATCTGGTAGGGATCGATGTAGATGGTCTTTTCCGCCTCAATTCTAAAACTGTCATGCCCCAGCCAAAAGATCTTTTTAGCCATTTCCTGAATCATGAATTCCACCTCCCCTCTTCCTATAAAGGTTCTAGGACGATTTTATGATCCACCAGGGAGAGGGCCTTGATCTTGGCCTTCACCTTCTTCTGCTCTCCGAAAATATTGACTATCTTTATCTGGCTGCCCTCCGATTCAAGCTGATCAACACTTTCCAAAAGCAGTTCTTCCTCGCCATCTTTCAACAAATAGGCTGCTGCTTCACACATTTTCCTACATCTCCTTTATATCCTGCACCACCTGGTCCACCAGGTGGGGTAAGGGCTCACCTGTGGTACCCACAATTTTTACCCTCTCCTGTTTCAAGGGAATGAGGATCTTTCTGGCCTCTCTGGAGCTCAGGGCCTGGGCCATTGCGGGTGTCACACTTCTCCCCTCATGGCATTGGGGATGAGGATTGCGAGTCGCCCAATAATGACGTGCACCCTGGGGCTGGTATGTACAATGGCATTTTCCCCTGTGGGGCCCCCCTATTGGCTCCCGCTTTCATCATGCGCGAGGTGGCAATGGAGTTGGTGCCCAGCGCCCCTATCTCCATTTGTTGGCTGATTGCAGTCAAGAGGTCCTTGATGATGGCCGCTCTTACACCGCCACCCTGCCCGTCCATGACCATGATTATCATATTGCACCTCTAAATCGGCTAGTGCCCTGTGTCATTTATTCTTGGTGCAAGTTTACTCACGAGAGGAGGTCGAGGAGACGATCCAATTCCTCATCAGAGTAAAAATAGATAACGATGCTTCCCTGTTTGCCGCGCCTCCTAATATCCACTTTTGTTCCCAAGGATCTTTTGAGGTTGTCTGCGAGGGTTTTGAAATAATACGCATCTTCGTCCTGGATTGGTTTCTTGCGCTGCGGGGCTTTCTTCTTTATTTTCACCAGTTCTTCCAACTGGCGAACCGAGAGGGCCTTCTGGATGATAAGATCCCTTATCCTCTTTTGCTCCGCGCTTCCTTTGACTCCAGCCAAAACGCGGGCATGCCCCATGCTCAGGCGCTCTTGGATGATATCCTCTTGAATAACCTTGGGAAGGTTCAAAAGCCTTAACATGTTCGTGACTGTGGAGCGCTCCTTTCCCAATCTCTTGGCAAGGGCCTCCTGGGTCTTCTTGGTGTCCCCCAGCCATCTCTTGTAGGCGTGCGCCTCCTCAATCGGGTTGAGGTCCTTTCTATGAATATTTTCCACCAGGGCCAGTTCCAATGACTCCAGTGGGGTGGTTTCGCGAACCACCACAGGGACTCTTTCCAGCCTCGCCTTTTGGGCTGCACGCCAGCGGCGCTCACCGGCTATAAGGCGATACCCTTCTGCGGTCTTGGTTACCAGAAGGGGTGTAAGGATCCCCTTCTCTTTCACTGATTTGACCAGTCCCTCAAATTCAGGGCCTCCAAATTCTTGGCGAGGCTGGAGGGGGTTGCGCTCAATGTCTGCAATGGGGCACTGAAAAAATTCTCCCTCCTCCGCACCCAATCCATTCGCATCGGGGATAAGTGCTGAGAGTCCTTTGCCAAGGGCTTTACGCTTCCTCATTTCTTCCCTCTTCTCGCCTAACAAGTTCTCTTGCCAATGCCAGATAACTCTGAGCGCCGCTGGACTTTATGTCATAGAGAAGTACTGGCTTCCCATGACTTGGGGCCTCACTCAAACGAACATTGCGCGGAATAATCGTCTCAAAAACATTCTTTTTAAAATGTCCTCGCACCTCCTCTGCCACCTGAATTGAGAGGTTATTGCGAGCATCATACATCGTTAGTAGGATTCCAACTACGTCAAGAGTCGGGTTGAGCCGCTTTCTCACGGCCCAGACGGTTTTCAGCAGCTGGGTTAATCCTTCGAGGGGGTAGTATTCACATTGCAGGGGAATCAGGACCGAATCCGAGGCGGTCAGGGCGTTCACTGTCAGGAACCCGAGTGAAGGGGGACAATCAAGAAGGATATAATCATATCTTGCTTTTAGGGATAGGAGCCTCTTCCTAAGTCGATACTCCCTCTCATCGGCAGAGACCATCTCAACCTCCGCTCCAATGAGGTCCGTTGTGGCCCCGATCAGGTCTAGGCCTGACAATTCAGTATCCACGATAACCCCGTCTTCCGCAGCAGAGCCGAGCATAAATTCATAGAGCCCGTCCTCCAAACTCGACTTGTCGAATCCCAGGCCTGTGGTGGCATTGCCCTGAGGGTCGCAGTCCACCAGGAGACAGGACCTTTCGGCCGCTGCGAGAGAAGCGGACAAGTTCACGGCGGTGGTTGTTTTTCCCACGCCCCCTTTCTGGTTTGCTATGGAGATAATGTGCCCCATGAGGCAGATTCGATCTACTTAGAAAGATGGTATTAGTTTGGCTGTCTCAAAAGCTCCACGGCTAAACGGCATTCTCTGGAGGGGCCAAAAAATTTGCTTAGCGCCCTTAAGAATGGCGCACAAAGCCGCATAGCCTTGAGGTCTTTTTCTGTCCACAAAATCCCTTGCAGGCCTTTATAAAGCGCCTCCCGAATGCTCTCGGGAGGCTTAGATTTCTTGCACGGCCGTTTCAAAGGGTTAAAGTGTTACGAATCATTGGGTTTTCTTTGGGTTCGATCGGTTGATGCCCATTGGCAAACGCATGGCATCGCCATCGGGCCGTGACAAAAGCAGATAGCACAATCCCCTCTCTTTGAAAAGCAAAATAAATGTTTCACGTGAAACATTTCTCTCTTGACAGATTGAAGAAAATCCGATGTTTCACGTGAAACATTTCCCTCGAGGCAGGATGCTGCAGGCCCACCAAATCCTCATATAAGACATTGATTTAACTAACAAAAAGTCTCTGACCCCTTTAAGGCTTGCGAAGAGAACCCAAAAAACATTAGCATTGATTGCGTGCTGATTCTATGGCATGAAATTATGTTGACAATACCATGTTTCCTAAATTGTGTTACAGCTTTTTATTTTAAGACATATTTGGCTTGATTGAAGGGTTTAGAACAGATATCCCCGTGCCTCCAGCGCGTGGGGCCTACGGCCCGGAGGGAGGGCGAAAGAGGATTGAGAGGAGCAAATGGCCATGGAAAGGATCGGGCTTGATCACGGCAGTGGCGGAGAGGCCTCCCATGACCTTGTAAAGGAGATATTTCTAAATCGCTTAGATAATGACTATCTCAGACCGCTGGATGACAGTGCGGTGTTAGACCTCCCCGCCTGCACCCTGGCCATGACCACCGATAGTTATGTCGTGGACCCCATCTTCTTTCCGGGGGGCGACATCGGCAGCCTGGCTGTGCACGGGACCGTCAATGACCTCTCCATGCAAGGCGCCCAGCCCCTCTATCTGACCCTCGGCCTGATTTTGGAAGAGGGCCTTCTATTGAGAGACCTTATTAGAATCATCGATTCATTGGCTGAGGCCGCCCGTGAGGCAAGAGTCTCTATTGTGGCGGGTGATACAAAAGTGGTGCCAAAGGGAGGAGTGGATAAAGTATTTATCAACACATCCGGGATCGGGTTGATCCCCCACGGTGTGGATGTTTCGGCACACAACGCACGTCCCGGAGATGCCCTGATCATTAACGGTCCTATTGGCGATCACGGCATGGCTATACTTTCCAAACGTGAAGGACTCAAATTCGACTCCCCACTCATCAGCGACTCCGCCCCTCTCAACGCACTGGTCTCCTCTATCCTTGAGGTGAGCAACGGGGTCCATGTACTCAGGGATCCCACGCGGGGGGGCGTGGCCACCGCCCTGAATGAGGTGGCCTTACGTTCTGGTGTGGGCATTCACCTTTTTGAGGAGGATGTCCCCATGAGACCCTCTGTTGCAGCGGCCTCTGAGATTCTTGGGTTGGACCCCCTTTATGTGGCTAACGAGGGCAAGTGCCTGGTGATCGTCTCCAAGAGTGAGGCGAAAAAGGTTCTCGGGACTATGAAAAAGAATTTGTATGGGAAGGGCTCTGTAATAGTGGGTGAAGTGACGGCAGAAAATCCGGGAAGGGTACTTTTGAAGACAAAGATCGGGGGAACACGGATTCTTTCCATGTTAACGGGGGAACAGTTACCCAGAATCTGTTGATCCCAGGGAGAGCTCGATCAAGCGATCAAGGAGTTCTGAGAGGGACAGTCCGGCTGTCTTGGCTGCAAGGGGCACGAGGCTTGTCTCAGTCATGCCCGGTATGGTGTTTGTCTCCAGCACATAGATGTCTTCTCCCTGAACGATCATGTCCGTCCTGCTCCATACCCGGCACCCCAAGGCCTTATGCGCCCTTTTGGCGCAAGACTGGGCCTTTTTCGTCTGTTCTTCGGATAGGGGAGCGGGGCAGATCTCTCTTGTGGCGCCGGGTTTATACTTGGCCTCATAGTCGAAAAAGGCATACTCAGGGTTGGGTACGATCTCTATAAGGGGGAGGGCTTCTAGGCTCTTATTTCCCAGCACAGCGCAGGTCACCTCCCTACCCTTAATATACCTTTCCACCAGAACCTCTTCATCATATTGGAAGGCGGACTGGAGTCCTCTTGAGAGCTCCTCCTTTGTATGGCAAATGGACATACCTAGACTTGATCCCTCAGCCACAGGCTTCACAACTGTCGACGGCCCGAGTGTCTCCATGATCTGATCAGTCGGGTATTCTCTGCCCCTATTGACGATCACATCGTCCACCACATTCAATCCGTTGCTCCTGTATAGTTGCTTGGCCACCCTCTTGTTCAGTGCCAAAGCACTGGGTAGAACGCCTGAACCCACAAAGGGGATACCCATCAGATTTAGAAATCCCTGTATGCAACCATCCTCACCAAATTTGCCATGCAGCAATATAAAGGCAATGTCGATGCTTTCCCTGTCGCGCATCAAGTCACCCAGGTCATTTCTTGGATCATATCTGGTCACATCATATTTCTGCTTATTCAATGCCAGATAGACAGCTTCTCCACTTTTTAAGGATATTTCCCTTTCTCCGGACCACCCACCTGAAAGTAAAGCTATGCGAAGTCTTCCCATGTCAAAAAGTTTTCTGATCTTTTTAGGATGAAAAATAATTTTTTTGCCAAAAAAATTTTCATCTATATATCTTAACCGGTCACCTAAAACAATGGCAAAATAACGATGCGCTTTAACTGCGAGACTCTCCGATTTTATGCAAGAATCTTACCTGAAGTCGAGCCCCTTCTTAACCGGGTATTGGGTTCAAAAAAATGAAGCATAACAAATTGAAAATCGCCAAGAAATACAAAAAACCGGAGAAAATCGGAGATTCTCAATTGTTAATATATTTATACACCACCGAGAAAAAACGGGAAAGCTTCTGAATTCAATAGCAAATCCGCATTTCCAAAATATTGACTCTTAACTGAGTGTTACCCTTGCCCACAAAAAACTCGCCGTCTTTTCAGGAGGTTAAGGTGTGTCAAAAATTACATGCGCGCTAAGTAATTCCGGCTCTCCATCCGCTTTGACAGCCTCCACAATATTTAGATAGTAGCCGAATCTTAGGTTGAAGCTTCCTGCGGTCCCCTCCCTTAATGCGGGGAAAGTCCCGATTTCATCGAGATTCCAAATATTAGGGAACCGAGAACCCACCCGAATGGTGGGGAGCCCAAGCCAAGAGAGGACAATTTTCTCTGAGCGAGACGGGGATGTCCTCACTGAGAATTTTCAATAGGGCTTGCTGCATCTTATTAATAATACACAATCAGTCATTTCCACCTTTCCTTTTCTTGGGGAGTCCACAATGCGTGCCATTTGGGAAGAGGTCAAAAACCAGGTCCGACCGGCTATTTCGGAAAAAAGTTTTCAACTATGGATAAGCTCCATGGTTTTTTTAGAGAACAACGATGATACCCTTGTTCTCGGATGCCCCAACAAGTTTGCCCGCAACTGGATTGCAGACAATTACAAGGGACTCATAGAACAGACCCTTGATAAGGTGGGAAATGGCCATTACAAACTCGATTTGAAGGTCAAGGCTCCAGCCAAAAAGAGACCTCTCACTGACAATGGAAACGGCTCTAAACAGTTGAGCCTTCCTAACATGCCCACCAAGAGAAGGACGGGAACGCGTTGGCTCAATAAAGAATTCACATTTGACCGCTTTGTTGTGGGGGCGTGCAATGAGTTTGCCTTCTCTGCCTCCAAAGCCCTCGCCCTAGGGGCGAATCAGCCCTATAACCCTCTTTTTATGTTGGCAAGTACAGGGCTGGGCAAGAGCCACCTCTCCCAGGCCATTGGACACGCCATCCTAAATCATGATCCGACGGTCAGGGTGTGCTACATTACGGCAGAAGATTTTGTGAACCAGATGATCTTTGCCTTAAGGAATAGCAAAATTGATGAATTCAAGAACAAATATCGCCGGAGCTGTGACGTCTTGCTATTGGAAGAGGTCCATTTCTTAGGCGGCAAGGGAAAAACGCAGGTTGAACTGGGATATACCTTGGATGCCTTAGCAAGCGCACGCAAGAAACTTATCTTTACCAGTTCCCTCTTGCCCAAAGATATCCCAAACCTCACAAAGGAACTATCCTCTCGTCTCACCTCGGGCGTCATTACCACGCTTGAAAGACCGGATTACAGGACCGCACTCAAGATCCTCCAAAAAAAGTCTGCTGAGCAAAACCTGACTTTATCTGAAGATATCTTTCATCTCTTTGCGAAACATCTGACCCGAGATATCCGTCAGATGGAGAGTGCCCTCAGGTGTCTTAAGGCCAAAGCCGAACTCATGAATGCTAAGATAGATCTTGCCTTGGCAAAAGAGGTGCTCAGATGCCATGTCTCTGAACAGGAATCGACCCGCATGGAAGATATTGAAAAGATTGTCTGTCGGTATTTCAAGATGGACCCGCTCATGCTCCGGTCAAAATCCAGGAAGAAAATCCACGCTTATCCTCGCAGTGTCTACGTCTATCTCTGCCGCCATCACACGGAGGCGACCCTTGAAGACATAGGCAAGTCCATTCAACGAAATCATTCCACGGTCCTGTATGCTTCTGAGGTCATTGAACATAAAATAAGGGTGGACAATAAGGTGAAAAACCATGTAAACTTTCTGCGACAAAGGCTACAAAGTATGACAAAATGATTTCCCGCGAGCCCTTTCCATTGAAAAACCTGGGACTCTTGTCCCTACTCCTCCTTTCTGCCCTCCTTGCCACCTATATCATTTTTGCTTCAATTGTCTCCATCTGGGTGGGACTGGGCCACCTGCACCAGGACGGATTCTGGATGCCCATCCTTGCGGGAATCCTCACCATGATTTTGGTATTGTGGCCCTTTCGTCGTCTTTCCAAGCTCATTCTCAATTCAATGAAGGAAAAGGATACGATCAACATCGAAACCCATGCCTCTGTCCCGCATGGATATGACTAACCCCCCTGCTTGTAAAAAGATCTCAAGAACTCCTCATCTTTTGGGGATAGATTGAATCTCAAAGCCGCCTTCTCAATGAGCTGTGGAATGGGCCGATTTTCATCTTCCTGCCGCTCTGCAGAAATCCATTTGATCGCCTGTCGGAGTTGCTCCCCTTTTGGCTGAATTGTCGACATATGCAATCCCCCTCTTTCTGAATTGACACTCTGCAAAGTTGGTGCTGAATGCTGAATTATTCTTAATGATATCTTGGGATTTTTCCATAAGAAAATTAAGGGTCTCCTCCCCTCCCTGGAGAATTTTTTGAGATTGCAGATATGAATGATTGGTCGTATATTCCTGGATGGCCTGGCATGAAAAAGACTGTGTTTAAATTCTCTTTGCTTACGATGATGCTGTTGGGGCTTCCCATGCTGGGGATTCTCCTCTCCAGCAAGGAGGTAGCCAACTATCTGGAGTTCCCGCCTCAGACCTCCTACGTAAAGCATGCACCCTTCTCCTGGCCCATTTTCATCGGTTACGCCATTTTTGTGCTGGCCGTTGTAGGCCCTTTCCTCGTCCGGGTATTCAGAGTGAAAACGGGCGAAAGGGCGACCCAGTCGCATGCCTTTCCATTTCCCTGGTGGGGATGGTTCGGCATCCTGTTGGGCGTCATCGGCTGGATATTAGCCTGGAGCCGGTTTCACTGGTTTGGTAGATTTCAGCCCCATACTTTCACTCCCCTATGGATAGCCTATACTATCACGATGAATGCCCTCACATACCGTCGGACTGGCCACTGCATGATGCGCGATCGTCCCACCTCTTTTCTCCTGCTTTTTCCTGTCAGCGCAGCCTTTTGGTGGTTCTTTGAATACCTTAACCGGTTCGTGCAAAACTGGTACTACGTGGGGGGCCAATTTGGTCCGTGGGAGTATTTCTTGTATGCGACACTACCCTTCTCAACCGTTCTGCCCGCTGTGATGGGAACCCAGGAATGGCTGCTCAGTTTCTCTTGGCCAGGGAAAAAATTCAAGAACTACCTACCCATTAAATTTAATCGGCCAAAACGGCTAGCATGGGCCGTTCTGATCATTACGGGTGCGGGGCTGGCAGGCATTGGCCTCTGGCCTAACCACCTATTTCCTCTCCTGTGGGTATCTCCACTGCTCATTGTCGTCTCCCTTCAAAATATATTTGAAGATGATCACATCTTTTCATCTATTCCCCATGGAGATTGGCAGCAGGTACTCACCGCTGCCCTGGCGGCCCTCATGTGTGGCTTCTTTTGGGAAATGTGGAATTACCACAGCCTAGCCAAATGGAAATACAGCATCCCTTTGGTACATCGATACCAGATATTTGAGATGCCCGTTCTGGGGTACGCGGGCTATCTCCCTTTTGGTCTGCAATGCGCCCTAATCGCACACATATTTACGGGTAAAGAATATCCTTGCAGTCCAACGTAGATTTAAGTTTGCGACCCCGACCATGCGGACGCCCTCCCCCCGCTTCAGTCTTTGCATGCGCCGCTGCTGAGACGCCCCAGGCCGAGGGGCAGGAGAACCTTGGATGAGATCTGCCATATCCGGGCTTGAAAACGGCCTTTATTATTCATATTTTTATGGGTGAACCCTATCTTTATCCCCTTTTTCAGCGATATTTCCTATCCCTTAAACAATGTGGAAGAGGACTCGTGACATGGTACTAGGCTTGGAGCAAATTCAACGCGCCCAGAGAAGGCTGAAAGGGATTATTCCCTCCTCGCCTCTCCTATTGTCCCGATCTCTGAGCCGGGTTCTGGGTTCAGAGATCTTTCTTAAGCTGGAAAACCTCCAGGAAACAGGATCATTCAAGGTAAGGGGAGCCTACAACCGCCTCCTTCAATTGGGTTCCAAAGAAAAGGAAAAGGGCGTCATCGCCGCTTCTGCGGGTAACCACGCCCAGGGTGTGGCCTGGTCCGCCAGGAAATTGGGGATTGGCGCCACCATTGTGATGCCTGAAGATGTATCTATAAAGAAACTGATGGCCGTTAAGGAATATGGCATGCAGATCATCCTTCATGGAGCCAATTATGACGAGGCACACGCCCATGCCGCGGCGCTTTCACGTGAGACGGGAAAAATCCTGATCCCTGCCTTTGATGATCATCACGTCATCGCGGGCCAGGGAACGATCGGGCTCGAGATCTCAACCCTCTTGGAGAAAGACACGGCCATTGTGGTACCTGTGGGCGGGGGAGGACTCATCTCCGGCATCGCCATCACGGCCAAGTCCCTCTGTCCCGATGTCCGTATCATCGGTGTCCAGGCTAACGGTTGTCCCTCAGCAATAGAATCTCTTAATGAAGACAGGCCCATAGCCGTGGAAGTGAGGCCTACGCTGGCCGATGGAATCGCCATAAAAAAACCCGGGGACCTGACATTTCCCATCCTGCAAAGGTATGTGGATGAGATGGCGGGCGTAAGTGAAGAGGGGATTGCGGGGGCCATTATGAACCTCTTAGAGAAGGTAAATATCGTTGTTGAAGGGGCAGGGGCCGTGCCCCTTGCAGCCCTCATGGACAATAAGGTCTCCACCAAAGCAAAGCGTTATGTCTTGGTGATCAGCGGCGGCAATATCGAGACGAGCATGATTGACCGCATCCTCCAGAAAGGCTCGGTCAAGATGGGGAGGCTCATTCGGATCCAGGTCAATCTTCTGGACGTTCCTGGTTCCCTTTGGAGTCTCCTGGGCATCATTGCCGAAGAGAAGGCCAACATCCTGCATATCTTCCATGATCGTCTTGCCCTGGACAATCCCATAGAGGTCTCTCGTGTGAAGCTAAACCTGGAGACGAGGGGGCATGAACATGCAAGGGATGTCCTGGATAGACTTCAAAAAGAAGGGTACGAGGTCAGACAGATCCTCTGAATGCGAAGAGAGGTAAAGTGCTATGAAAGAACTGGCTGAAAAGCGGAAAATCCTCTTTATCTGCACTCACAATTCCGCACGCTCCCACATGGCAGAGGGACTTGTGAATGCCTTTTATGGGCACCGCCTAGAAGCGCACAGTGTTGGAACCGAGCCTTCTCAGGTCAACCCCCTGGCCGTTCGTGTCATGGCCGAGATCGGGATTGACATCTCCGGCCATCACTCCAAGGGTGTGGAGGATTCCCTGGATCAAGACTTTGAATACGTGGTAACCGTCTGCGATCATGCCAACGAGACCTGCCCATTCTTTCCGGGGGGCAAAGAAAGGATTCACAGGGGATTTCAGGACCCTGCTTCGGTAGAGGGAAGTGAGGATGAAAAGCTGGCCATTTTCAGGCGTGTAAGAGATGAAATCCGGCATTGGCTCGAAGAGACTTTTCCCCTCTGAAGCTGTATGGTCCGTCAGGAATGCCTCATACCCCTATTTTGTGCAGGCTTTAATATGCAGTTAGAGAGGAAGGTGCTTGGCATGCTTTACCTGGCGGCCCCCTGTCAGCATGGCTACACGCTTTTGGAGCGATGAGAGATCTCATCGCAATTCAGGCAATTGGGCGGGATTTCTCCCCTCAAACCTGCCAGAAGATTATCTGCGGCAAGCTGCGCCATTTTGGTCCTCGTCTCCAGCGTGGCGCTGCCCACATGGGGGAGAAGGGTGACATTATCCAGATCTGCAAGACCTGGTGCTAAATTCGGTTCATCTTCATATACATCCAGACCTGCCCCTGCTATTTGTCCCGTTTTGAGGGCCTTTACAAGGGCCTTCTCATCCACCACGGGTCCTCGCGATGCATTAATCAGGGTCGCACTGGGCTTCATCAGTTCCAGTTCATGGGGGCCAATCAAATGGTGTGTTTGATCCGTTAGGGGCACATGGAGTGAGACGAAATCTGCCTCAATGAGGAGCCTTTTTAGGTCCACATATTGGACGGCAAGCTGTTTTTCCTCGGATGGCTCCAGGCGATGACGATTGTGGTAAAGGAGGCGCATCTCAAATCCCCTGGCTCTTCGCACCACGGCCTTTCCTATTCTACCCAAACCGATAATTCCTAACGTTTTGCCGCTCACTTCCCTACCCAGAAAATCTAAAGGGGCCCAAGACTGGAATTCCCCTTTCCTATTTCTCTTGTCCCCTTCCACGACTCGCCTGGCCGTGGCCAGGATCAGGGCAAAGGTGATATCAGCGGTGGCATCGGTGAGCACCCCGGGTGTGTTGGAGACGGGAATACCCTTAACAGTGGCTGCCTTCAAATCAATATTATTAAAGCCTACACCATAGTTGGCTATCATCCGTAGATGGGGGGCCTTGTCCAGCAGCTCTATATCAATCTGATCCGTAATTGTGCAAAGAAGCCCTTCCTTGCCTTTCACGCCCTGAAGGAGTCTTTTCCTCTCCATGGGTTGGTCCTCATCATTGATCTGCACATGGTGCTGCTTCTTAATAGTCCCTATGACTTCCTTGGGAAGGTTGCAGGTAATTAGCACTTTCATCCTTTTTCCCCTAAGGTTACGGACACTTCACCACTAATAATTCTCTGTTCTTTGCCTGCGTCATCTTCTATGATCAGGGCACCGCTGCGATCGATACGCAGGGCCCGTCCATGGGTCTTCTCCATCGGGGTTACGATTTCCACATTCCGCCCTATGATCATAGAAGCCTCATTCCATGTCCTGTAAAAATCGTCGATCTGTCCTGATAAAACCTCTCCATAGTAAAGCTCAAATATCCTCAAAAGGGATACCAACAAATCGTTTCTGGATATCCTAGACCCCGTTTCGGCCAGAATGCTTGTGGCGAGACGGGAGACGCCCTCTGTCTGATTGGGGCTCCAGTTCACATTGAGTCCTAGACCTACCACCACATAGTCAATGTCTTCTTGGCGCAATGAAAACTCTGTGAGAATCCCCCCCAATTTCTTGCCTCTCGCAAATATGTCATTTGGCCATTTGATCGTCGACGTCAGACCCGTTCTGCTCTTTATGGCCTCAATGGTGGCCAGGGCCAAGATCATCGTGGTCACGAAAACCTGATCTTTGTGGATACGGGGTCTTAATAAAAGGGAAAAGAGAAGGTTCACATAGCCCGGCGAAACCCAGCGCCTTCCCATTCTCCCCCTGCCCTCGCGCTGCTCCTCAGCCAGGACCAGGGTTCCCTCCGGGGCACCTTGGGCCGCCAGCTCTTTCGCCAATGTGTTTGTGGAATCTAGGGACCTGTGGAATACGAGGTTCTGGGCAAACGGGGATGAGCCCAATTTGTTGATGATCGTCTTGGGATCAAGGGAATCTGTGCTTTCATTTCTCAGTTGTCTTAATCCTCCTCCATCAACCTGGCCACGCCCACGACCTTTTCTCCCCCTCCTAGGCCGATCAATTTCACACCCTGGGTATTCCGTCCTATGACAGAGATGTCTGCCACCCTCAGTCGGATGATCTTCCCATGTTCAGTAATGATCATGAGCTGGTCCTGATCGGTGACTTGGTAGGAATAGACGACGGGTCCATTTCTCTCTGTTGTCTTTATGGTGAGTATTCCCTTGCCCCCTC